>AMWB02076820.1_pt1 | contig 247044 bp, 307 predicted proteins | sample 200311 | NCBI WGS metagenome assembly AMWB02 (sample SAMN02737377, study PRJNA173069) | bioreactor metagenome | biome: anode biofilm in microbial fuel cells | place: USA: California | collected 2010-12-16 | reverse complement strand
TATAGTATAGTATAGTATAGTATAGTATAGTACTAATATAATCATCTATTTTGATTTGTCAACACAAAAATGGCTATATGATATTATATTATAGTTATAAATCAACAAAAATTCAATAGTCCAGCATATAGGGCTTTATAAAATAACGAAAATCTGAATTCTGGTTTCAACCGCTTGTTTTTTGGGGCGTAAATCGAATAAATCACTATAAAATCAACATATTATGGTGCTTTATCAATATATTCTTTGAGGTAAATTAGAGTATCGTAATGGTAGTCAAGTGTCATTTTCCTATAAGAACACTATATACTATTATACAATTAATGGTAGGGAGGTACTTATGTGAATCGGAAATGGAGTATATAAACTACTATACTATAGTACTACATCTAATGCCCTTTGTTCTGGCGTTCTGGTATTATAGTATAGTACAACCTTTATCAACAATATGGAGGACTTATGCCTGACGATGATTATGAGAAGACCGTGGTTTGTGGTTGTACATCCTGTGCTAAGATCAACAATGAGATGGAAAAGACCAAACAAATCAATGCTTTATTGGATTTTGCAGAAATAAGTTTGCAGTGGGATACTATATCAGATGTGAAGACTGCATTATCAAAAATCATTGAAGCAATGCGGCTTATGAACACTGAATAATGGTATATCTATACTACACTATGGTGTCGATCGACTATCATAAATACCTGATATTATTTGCCTCGATCGATTGAACCGATCGATATGGGAAAAATTGTCGATCGATGCCACCCTAGTATAGTGTAATATAATATAATAATATAGTATACTATAATACCATATCCCTATCTCTCAGTATCATATCCCTCTATACCATAGCACCATATCCAGTCATCATAATGTCATATTTCTGCATCATACCATAATACTATATCACAGTATAGCAGCATAGCATAGTGGTAGTTTTGTAGCATCTTATCATGTTGGTCAAGATAGCGTAGAATAGCATTCTTGCTTGATTAGTGTAGTAAACCGGGCAGCAGGCAAACCACTGGAAAAAGTATATTGCATTCCCATTCCCTATCCCTTAGAATAGTCTCTTATCCCTTAGTATTTCCTTATACTATTAAGAGATAAAATAGTATTCTTAGTGTTAATTGAATGTGAAGATTTTCCCGCCCGCCGAAAAATCCAAACTGCAGTCAAGTAGTACTATAATAGTACTATAATAGCAGTATAATAGACCACTAATACAACAGGTTATGGAGGTGAGTAGAAAACATAGCAAATTGAGGTACTTATAGTATGGTATAACATAGTGTAATCATTGATTATATATACCGATAATTTTTGTTGTTACAACCAGGATAAAGGAGATTCACATGAAATCTTTATTACCAAGCGAAATCAAAGGATACGTTGTAAGAAAAATGGCAAAAGATGTGATAGTAGGGGACATCCTCTTTATTACTTGGCATGTTCTACACGTAAAGGAAATAATTTCAGAAGGGAGAACTCTTGAATTTGTTTCCACTACAGAATCTATAGCAGGTATAAGCCCTAAAGCATTTCTTACCTGTATTCAGAAAGAAGATCCTGCTATCCAGATTGCCATCAATGAAAAGATCAAAGCCCTTAAGTCATATAAGAAGTTCGTAAAGGATAAAGCTGAACATCTTATGGCAACGGATTTACATCTTGCTGGATATACAGATATTGAGCCACATTTATGGATGATAATGGAAACTTCTGGTGAGTACGAATACTGGAAGGATAACGTCTATAATATAAAAGTTCTGTTCAAAGGAAACAAAATATGTGCTGCCGCTGCAAATACGGGAGATGAACCTCTTACTTGTAATTGTGGAATTCTGATATTGGATTGTAAAAAATATAACTTCGGTAAACATATTTGGAGGTAATCTACATGGCAGCAAAACCCGAACGAAATCGCAAAATGGCTATCGCTGTGTTAAGAGGTTATAACTATTCTCAAGTGGCAGAAGTTTTCAATTTATCTCGTGTCTATGTTCGTATTACTGTACTGCGTGACCTATGCCGACTGATGGGTTATACCAAACCTTTTCATCCATATAATGAGAAGACTGGAAGGTATTATGACCGTACTTATGTGTTTCCCTTAAGCCTTAAAGAAATCAGAAAGAATAAATATAGGCTGATAGAAAAACTTAATGAGGAGACAGCAAATGGATAACAAACTTACAAGATTCATCGAATGGGCAATCGACGTGGACAACTCGTTGAGCAAGGTGATGGAGAAAGATACCATGCTTACAGAAGAGGAACGTAATGATCTACGTGCCATAGTGTCAAGGTATGAACGTGCACAGAATCCCCCCATTGTTACCAGGGCTGAATTCATTACTTATATGGTTGGTAAGCCTGTTTTCAGATTCACTCCCTCTGGAGGAAATGATAGCAGGGCATATCAATATGCCAGCCTGTCAAGAAAATATGCAGACAACTTTAAAGATCTGGTAGTCTATCAGGGTTTCAATGGAGAGTATTATCACTGGATATCAAAGACAGCATTGAAAGAACATATAGACAGAGAAGATAAAAGAAGACAACTATGAGATGATAAGGAGGTTAACATGAGAGACGCTTATGGTATGATGGATGGTGTTCCTATTAGCCCGCCGAAAGGATGGGTAATGTTAAAAGAGGGTGAAGCCGTTCCTCAAGTACATCGTGAATATAATGGGGATGCTAAACTATGGTGTCATCCAAGAAGGTGCCGAAGTACAATGACTGCATTTGTTGCTGGAATTTGGGGATATGTTCAAGCAGTGGCTGTTCCTGAAACTGAAGAACTTCGGCTTCGTGTAATTAAATATGGATATTAGTGGAGGTTATAATGGAAAAAAGTACAGCATTGTTTTTTCATGCGAAAAGGAGGCTAAGAGAAAGATATGGAGAAGATCTGACTCACGAGTACCATGACAGAATAATAGAGAAAATAGGTAATAAGAAGTTCTTGGGCAAAAAGATAACATGTAGAAAATTTCTGGTAAAAGTGGAGGTTGATGGTAAAGTATTATATACTGTATACGACAGAAAGAGAAATACCATCATTACTTTCTTAACGAAAGAAATGTTTATTAGAAGCACCCAATAAAGGAGGATTATGTCTGAGATAATTGGTTATATAATAATAAGTAAATCAGAGGGCATGCATACCGGATACTATGCACTTGATCGTGATTATAATGACTATCCTTATTGGGCTGTAGCAGTTCAATTCGCTCATGTATTCGAGACTAAAGAGGAAGCAATTTCAATTATTAATGACAAGCAGTTTGAAAGCTACAGCAAAATGGACAATGGTACGCTATACCCTAATAGAGTAGTCCACTCAGCCATGGGTCTATGCAAGCAAAAGAAATCTGGTTCATGTACTCTTTCCGTTCATCCAATGACAATCGAGGATTCAATTGCTGAGAAAACCTTTTATGGTGAGATAAAGGAGTAATCATGTCTAAATTATTGTTCAAGAAAGATGGTGTTCTTGTATTTGCCAATGGTGACATGTATAGACAAATAGGTTTGGATGACATCATAGCAGAAGGGGCTCTTCATTCTATTGATAATGGAGTATATAATTCTTTAGTGCATGAATCTTCTATTGGTAAAACTCCAGGTCATTTCTCTCCATATGGTGGAAGATTATTTTTCAATCCTATGTCCGCCGCCGAGAAAAAAAGAATTTAAAAAGAAGTTTAACGAGGATTTCAGGAGGTAATATATGAGAAAGATGGCAGCGTTATTCGCAAAGTCTGCGAAGATAACCAAACTGAAGATGAAAGCCAGAAGACTATATATCAAGTATACTGATAAAGTTGGTGCTAACAGTTGTGGCATCGCTTTGTCGGAATACATCAGTCCCGATTTGGTTTCAATCAAGGAAGAATTCAATGCAGTCTTTAAGGAACTGCGAGAACTTGATCCAAATTGCCCTGACATGAAACTGTAAACACCTCCTATATGAAAGGAAAAGCCATGAATATTGCAGATTTCCGCAGAACAAATTGTAAACTCTTGTCAACTATGGCATTTATGTTTAAAAGTATTGTAGAGGCTTCAAATAACAATCCTTGCCCTGGCTGTAGCTACTATAATCATGGAAATTGCCCTGATTTCAAGAAGATGCTATTGTTTGATACTCCGCGTGGAAAAAACATGCCAACTGTGGTAGAAACCAATGCTCAAATGGCGTCCAGACTTGGCATTACTAAAAGACAGGCATCCAAACTCAGAAATCAAAAATGAAAAGGAGATGTTATCATGGCTAACAAAAATAAGAAAAAGAAAAAGGTATATACCACAAGACCTATTGGTAAAGGTGAGATGGTTGACGTCGGAAGAACGTTTCACACCATCCCAAACATTAAGGACTTTGAGAAAGAAGTAATGCGATTGTCCAAAGCTACATATGTTGTTGCTTCCAATGTCAAAGTTTCTCATGGCGGAATCTACAAGGCTACCGTAAGTATGCAGTACCAAGGACAGACCAAAGATGCGTTATTTCTGCTGGTAAGAAGAACCGTTATGGGACAACAGCAGTTTCAGATGACCCGCATGTTTCTCGACAATGATAAGGATGAGGGCGGCATCTGTGATCTTCTCACCCTCAATATAAAAGGAGTCGAATTGCATGTCAACTGGTAAAAGCCTTTTAAGAATGTTTCCTCAGTGGCTTATTATGCTTATTGATATTAATCTTGACGATGCATACATAGAAAATCCTCGTACCTGGCCACATTTCAATAAGACTACTAATGCTGTTGCTGGTTATTACCATGATTTGGATATAAAGGAGATGTTCCAATGCCCCCGCCAAAATTCGAGGAAGTCCAGAAACTAATAAGAGGATGTCAAGGGTGCCATTGCAGGAAAAAAGAATGGTGTACGAAAGGGGAGTGGTTCAAACCTAAATGGTTAAGAAATGCTCCCTGGTGTACTAATTACTGTGTATACGGGAATTAATATTATGATAAAACCATTTAAATTTATGAAATCAGTAATAATATGGTGTTTGTTTCTGGATAAAGACATTGAGATTGAAGATTGGACTTGTTGGTTCTTCTGGTTTGCTATCTCTGTTATTATCATGTCTGAAACCTATGGCTATATTAAGATGAGGTAATATGCCGATATATCCCTGGAACAAAAACTATATCAACAGAAAAATTTTAAACTCTGGCAGAAATCTTCCCGATTACAATCTAGATCCTCCCGAAGATCTTGACATAATCAAAAAGGATGATTATGGTGATATAGAAGAACCGGAAGATTGGGAAGAAACCTGTCAAATGCTAGGACTACACTCATAAAGGAGATAAAAAACAAAATAAATGAAAGTAACATGGGCTATAGATGATGGTTATGTTGGAATACGGACAAAACAAACCATTATTGATGATGATGAACTTGCTGATTGTGAGACAGATGAAGAAAGAGAAGAACTCATAAGCGATGCAATTCAGAGTGACTTTGAGCAACGAGTAAGCTGGAGAGAAATAAGGAGGGACAAAACGTAATGAAAATTTCAAAAAGGATATTGCTGGTTACCGTATTATTTTCGCTGCTGATAGCAACGGCATATGCTGCATATTGCGAGTATGCTTGCGTTCACTGCGGCATGGTTTCTGTTTCTGGCTGTGGTTCTCCTCCGGGAAACTGGGGATATTGTTCCAAGTCACCCAATCATATGCATATGTTTGTTGTTACCAGGCAAACCAAATAAAGGATAAATATGACTTTCTACGATTTCTTGGTGGCGGTAGGTACTGAGTCAATATTTCTTATCGTAATACTTGGTATGTCTATCTGTGTTACAATTTTCAAGTGCATAGTTCGCATCTGTAGATGTATGAATATAAATAAGAACGGCTGGCCGCCTCCTCACTGTGATGCGGATGGAGATTTCAAAAATGAAAACGATTGTGAATAAAGGAAACTATCATGTCAAGTGCAAAAGATAGCTGGATCATTATTGTTAATCCGTTTGATATCGACAAATACTATCCAATATGTGCCAAGTGCATGTATGCTGGTTCTCAGTACACGTGTACCAGATTGGAGAATTCTTTCAAATTCAACATGGTAACAGGAAAGGTCATGGAAGCGACTGGACCAGTAATCAAATGTTGGGAAAGTCGATGTGGAAAAGAAGACTATCATTGCGGTAAAGAAGGTAAATTCTTTCAGGAAAGGAACTAACGAACCATGGGACAAATCATTGACATTAATTATTTAAGATTCGTGAAGTATCTTCGTCGCCGTGATGAGGTTGGTCATCAAAAGGCTATCTGCGAATTCAAACAGGAGCAGATTGACAGCATGTTTAATTTCGCTGTGTCGGCGGGCAGCCATCAGAATCTTGTTGGAGAAGCTGATCTTGAGGCAATTCTGCCTTATGTAACAGGAGGATGATATGCTCAAATATGGTGATGCAACAGCTACAATACAAGTGAAACGTCCTGCCATGATGATTGGAGCAAATGGTATAGGCTGCACCATGGAAACAAACATCTTTGAATTGAAAACCTGGAAATGTGATGTCATCACTGAACTCATCAAAGCTACGCAATGCAAAGAGAACATCCAGCCTGGAGATAACATATATGTAACGATTCAAATTCAAAAACGAGCAAATTTAGAGGAGGAAAAGGATTAAAACATTTATCGGAGTATTATTTGCAGTAGCGTTGTTCATAGCCTGGTTCTGGATATTTGGGGCATTCAAGATCACTCTTCCAGATATATTTTCTACACCGAAAGAAAACAATACCAAAAGAGTGATCAAGAATATAAACCCATACAATCAGGAAACAATCAAAAAATCATAAATTTCAGTTGAAAGGAGAAGTTAAAACATGAAAACATTCTTTATGTGGTTAGGTGGAGTAATTTTGTTCTTTGCTTTGATTTGGGCTCTTGCCCTTCACAGCGTTGTTTTCCAGTCGGTATTCGCACCGATGTTCGAAAATGTCAATCGTCAGGTGTTCGAAAATACCAAGTCCTACAATCAGGGAATGATACAGGAATTGCAGAACATGCAGTTTGAGTACCTGCGTTCAACCGATAAAGAAGGGAAAGCTGCCATGGCTACTGTGATTCTGCAACGAGCGGCAGATTTTCCGCCGGAAAGACTACCACTGGATCTCAGGTCATTCATTGAAAACATCAAACGTGAAAGGGGAGCGTATTAATATGAAAAGATATATATCATTATCATTTATGGCATGTCTATTCATGATGTTCGTCGGTGCCAGTAGTTGTGAAAACAACACTTCGGATACCAAACAGCAATCCCAGCAGGAGCTCCTTCTGGAAGAAGCCACCCGTCAGGTCGGCATGCCAGCCATCAAGAACTTCAGGAAGAAAAAGATGATGAAACAAATCCTGGAGCTTCAAGATCAAATGGGGCTCATCACGTATTCATATATCTATGTTCCATGGGTTGGAAAATTCAGATTCATTGGTCAAACCATTGGGTACCCAATTCCGTATTCTACCCAATATACGTCACCAATGAAAACCGAATGGCGGTCAAGTCATGGATATTATGTTCTTCCACAAGCCGACCCTGATGCCACTTTTGCCCCAGCTTCAGCAAACGCTACTTTTGTTATGTTGAAGGACCCAAATAGCGATCGTGTTGCACCATTTTACACTGAGGACAACATTGATACCAGTCCATGGCCACTTCCAGCAAGAATGGTGATTGGTGATAATGAGGATACTCCTCAGCCGCCGACGAAAAACAAACAACAATAACAATAATATCTATATCAATGTAAAGGAGGATAGTACAGCCACAGAAACCAAACAAATTTATAACCCTAATTCTACTTGATGCCTTGATTAGAGTTGCTTTATTATTTATCTGGGTGAAAAAATTATTTACCCAATCAAACAAACATTTATAAGGAGATATATCATGTCATATCGTTTCGCATTAACGGATGGTTCCGAAGCTGTTATCTATTTTTCCCACAAAGGCGGTAAGAAAGGCGACCAAAAGAATCCTGGAAAAGCTCCTCGTCTTACCAAGTGCACCATTGTCACATCCAACAATAAACTACTCGGTGAAGGAAAAGCCGCCCCTCTTGGCACGGTACTGGAAGAACTTCCCACCGGTTTCACGGAGACGATTGCCCAGAAGTTTTACGGTCATCGCCTGAAAAGACTTACCGTGAAAGATGACGGCAAACTGTACGCAGTTCTGAAGGGTGATACCTTTTGTCGTGCCAAAGGTCGCAAGGAATCCCTTCGAAAAGCCCTGGCTGCACTGCCCAAAGCGGAAAGAATCGGTGCCTGGGAAGCAATCGGTGAGATTGTTATCGCTGATTAGCCTTATTGGTAACCCAAATCAGGGACCCTTGATTATTCGGGGTCCCATTAAAAGGTGTGATCATGAGCCCATTTGAAGAAAAATTACAGCAGTACAAAGAAATCGTCATAGCACCTGAAAATGTGTTTGATTTTAAATACAAGAATGGTGGGATTATCAAGACCTTATATGAACAGGTGAGAAGTTCAATAAGACTCAGTGAATTTATTCCTTTTTCATGTGACTTCGATGCTAAAGGACTATGTGTCAATCATCGCACGAATTCAGTTAACAACAAAATGTGTTGCTGCATGGATTGTTATTCATCAGTTGGTTATTTAAGAAGAGGTCTACCCATTTTGAAAGAGGATTTTGATACATACAATAATCTCTTTCAAAGGGGTATAGGCTTTTGGAGGAAAGAAGGAGGATGCTCATTACCAAGAGAGTTACGTTCTCCAATATGTGTTTATTATATGTGTTGGCATGAAAATGACAACAGACAAAAATTGCATGACACGTTGCACAAGATGAAAGAGGCAAGTACTAACACGATAGGTCTAATAAAAAGTCTTATACAAGGAGATACATAAAGAAATGGAAAAAGAAAGTTTGTTCATGAGGGAAATGAAGAAAAGAGGAAAAAATTTTCTTGCACCAGATGATCTTCTTGGATATTCTAATAGTGAAACTATCAACTTACTACGAGCTTTGGTGAAGAATCTTATACGAGCAACAAGCGAGTTTGATTTCCAGTGCAACTTTGATGATGAAGGCAACTGTAAAGCAATTCGAAAACGTTGTAACCGCCGTTCTAAGAATGATTTTCATGCAAAAATGTGTTGTTGCTCAAGCTGCTACGGTGCAATGGGTTATCTAACCTCAGCTTTACCAATAACCAAACAAGATCTATCAACATATGAAAAGGCTTTTAGACGTGGTATAGGTTTTTGGCGTAGAGGGAAGGGATGCTCGTTGCCAAGGGAATTAAGGTCCGCTGTTTGTGTTTTTTATGCGTGTGGTAGTGCAGTGGAAAAAAGAGTATCACTAGAAAGTATGAGAATGAACTGCATAAACGCTATTTATCGATTAAGAACACTAACAGCCGAGGATGCCGAAAAGATTGAAGCTGCGAAACAAAGAAAGAAAAAGACTATCAAATAATAAACAAGGAGCAGTTTATGCTTTATACAGCACAGTATCGTTATCCTGGACAAGATCGCTTGGACATCACTGTCAAAGGAAACAATGTGGCAGGCAAGATCTATGCCCCTACTTGGCAGATGGTACAGGGCATAAAGAACAACACCATGACAGAGGAGGAATATACTGGGCAGTATTACAATTTATTGACCGAACGTTGGAATGATTCACAGGACTTTCGAGATTCAACAATGCGTTTGATAAATTTATTCGGAAAAACTGATAGAGATATGACGTTTGTCTGTTTCTGTCCAGCAGGAGCATTTTGTCATCGATATCTACTTGTGAAATTCTTACAACACAACTGGGCAGTCGAATATGGCGGAGAACGACCTAAATCTTAAAAGGAGCAACATCATGAAAAAGCTTATTCTATTCGTATTATGTGTGTGTTTGTTTGCATCTCCAATTTTTGCTGATGAACCTGAAGATAAACAACCAACAAAAGACGGTGCAATGTTGATGTGCATACTCACTGGCGGCTCGTGGGAAAATGGCGTATGCACAAAACCTGCTAGACCAAGATCATCTCCTGCTGCAGAGAATACTACCTGCAATCCACTGCTGTGTATGATCAAGGATCACGGTAAATGTATAAATGGCGTATGTGTCAAACAAACCCCCACACCTTCACAAGCGGCTATGCCCAAACATTAAAAGGATATAAAAACTATGAAAACAAACATATCTATTATTATCATTCTATCTGTTATTCTTTCCTTCACGACGTCCACCTACGCAGCCAGTAAAGGGGTGAGCATGACTCTTCCGGATGGAAAGGTTGTTTCACTCGACGGACTCAGTACGGAAGAAATTGGGACAATGTCGGTTCTCATTGAAAAAGTAGCCAAAGCCAAAGCAAAATCTGAATTGACCAAGACCAGTACAGAAACGTCTCAAGTTGTGATAAACGCCATGAATGACCCTGAAAAACTGGATGCATGGCGTAAGATGATTACAGGCACCATAAAGGACACCTGTATAGATCTAAATGTAGCCGTCAATGAATTCATAAAAACGCCTGTCGGTCTTGGAGTCTCCGCACTTATACTATATAATGTGGCTGGCCGAGATGTTCTGGGTGCCGGTGCACGTATACTTAGTACCATTGTCAAAATTATAATATTGGTACCACTCTGGTTTATTATAATTGGAACTCTACTATTTCTAAGGAAGAAGTATCTTTCTACTATGATAATCTATAACAAAAGGAAAGAGGTTACTGAAGAAAGCGGGAAACACAGTGTTCTGTACACAGAGCCAGAAGTCGTAACATCATACCCATGGAAAGGAAGTGATGCACGTGTTGGATTTACGTGGGTACTTTGTGGTACAGGCATTATCTCTACAATTGCATTTACGGCAATCATTTTGTTATGACAGGAGCATGTAATGGATAAAATCTTTGTGTGTGGTGAACATACTAAAGAGTCTATTGCTGTGGAACTGGTAAAGCTACTCCATGAAAAAGAATGTGTAATCACTGATCTTCAGGTAATCAAAATAGAAGAGGGAATAGATCTGGATTTCAATGTGGACACGTTCGACAATGTCATGGAGTTAGCTGAAATCATTTTCGTCCGGCTAGAAACTTTTAAATCTGCCTGTGTAATGATGGGTAAGGAGGTAAACGATAATCATTTCTCGGTTATTACGTATTTGATGTTCTCGAAAACTAATGATCAGGAATTATTTGGTGCTTTATCAACGATATGAAAGGAATACCATTATGTCAGTCTATGAAGTATTATTAGACACTGGATCACAGATTTATTTTGTTCAGGTTGGAACAAGGCCAGGCTTAGATAGAAGAATAACCATAGCTGTCGGCAATAATATGATAGCATTTCTGACCAGAAACATGGTGTCCAGAGATAAGAGAAGCCCATATGTCTATGATTGGAGAGTAAATGGTAGTTTAACACCACTACACTCCTTGTTAAGTTCACCATACAACAGTGAAAAAGAGGCTCTCGATGCTGTGTTAATTCTTGGTTATAAGGTCTATATCTTTGACACCATTGAAGAAATGGCTCAGTTCATCGTCAAATTAAACAAATGATAACAATACGAACAGATGTTGAGTGTCCGATAAAATGTGGAAAGTGCTGCCATGGATGCAAGTATTTGACTGAAAATGGTTGTTCGATAGAAAGAAAGTATCGACCATTTGCATGCAATGCCTACATGTGTGGTGAAGGTACAATAGCATATAACTCTAACTGAAAGGTAAAATAATGGAATGGATACCGAACTACGCACCAGATGTCTTTGAAAATGAAGTACCAGTGTTCAAAAATGACATGGTAAGTCTGTTTAAGAAACACAAAGTGTATGTGTTTGGATATGGCAGCTTACTATATCCAGGCGGCTGGCGTAGACGTTGGATGAAGCGTCCACCACTAAGCACAAAGATGATTGAATGCACTCTCAATGGTTTTGAACGTGGTCCATGGGGGCTTTATCTTGGGGTGAATTATTACGGAATCATTCCGAATAAAGATTTCGCAACCAATGGGATTGTCACCCGTATATGGGATCTCGATGATTGGGTAAATCTCATGGCGACAGAAATGATTGCCGGATTGTACAAAGAAGCCAACTATCGAGTTGTTGATGTAACAGACCTTATTTCGGGCTGGGCAAAGAAGCCCAAGAGTGCTAGAATACATTGTGTTGTGAACCGACCTATAAACAAGGAACTTGTTCTCGACTCGAATGTGGCAGGACATTACTATAACGACATATGGGAGGGTATAAACAAATATCGGAGCCCAAAGTTCGTGGAAATGTTTTTGAAAAGTGGAGGATTCAACTCCGGCAGAGCAGTTTTCGATTTCTTAAGTGCTAAACGAAAGGAGCAGAAACATGTCATTTCTTAAAAAGTATTGTTCAAATCTTATCAACAATCCAGACCTTCCTAAAATCAAGCTCCCATTCGGCTTGAGGCTTGGTGGGATTATCGACATCAACACCACATTCTTCATTTTCAACTCCGACAAAACGAAGATGAAAGACCCTGGAGATAAACTCTACATCGAGGCAATTTCAAGATATGACAGAGCGGATTGTAATATCTACAATCTTTACGTTGAATCCGCTGCCGGTGATGATTACATCCTACAGACAGATTTTGATGCTGATTTCAAATTCTGTGCTTCGAAACTATTTCAACAGACTCATGAGATTCTTCCTCAAACTTTAGAAGAACTGAACATGTGGGAGCATGAGCTGATTGGTGACGAATACATCAAGCTTCCAGATGGAACCGAATACGACAGAGAGTGGGAACCTGAGCATAAAGGACATCTCAGCGGCTACAAGCTCAGAGAAAGACTGTATTCGAAGTCTTTCGACTCATACAATGAGCTTCGCCGTCTCATGATGCTTTACGGTCGAGCGATCGATGATACAAAGGAGTATCTACTGGTAAGCTCAATTCGATCAGCGGAGAAAAACTTCATCGATGTTATGGTGGGAATCAGTCTCAATCCGGAAGAAGTCAAGTTCAACTAACAAGAACATATAAAGAAGTAAAATCAAATCAAACATTTAAATGAAAGGAAGATTATTATGTTTAAGAAATCACTGTGGTTTGCAATCGTAATGAGTTTGTTTGTCATTGGAGCCAACTTTGTAGATGCTAAAGGTGGCAGTTCAGGAGGATTTTCTGGTGGCGGTAGATCGAGTTTTTCAAGCAGCTCCAGTTTTTCCAGTGGGTCAAGGTCAAGCAGTTCTTCAGGAAGTTCTGGTTTTTCTAGCGGCTCCAAGTCAAGCACCTCAAGTAGCTCTGGGTTTTCCAGTGGTTCGAAATCAAGTACTTCAGGAACTACACCCTCCGGTACAACTTCAGGATTTTCAAGTGGTTCAAAATCAGGATGGTTTGGCTTTTCCAGTGGTTCCAAATCCGAACCATCTATAGCGGCACCTGCAAAACCGGATATGATGTCAAAGAGTGTGCAGCAGGAAAGATCAAACAATGCGTATAACTCCACAGATAAGGCAGCAACCCCAAGTACTCCATCTTCCGGATCAACCGGCTATAGTGGAGGATCATCAACCGTCGTAAAGGAAACCACCATAATCAGAGACAGGGACAGGGGCGGTAGCAGCGGATTCTTCTTCGTTCCGGTATGGCTTGGAGGCAGTGGAAGTGATCGTACTGTAGTCGTAAACAATGGTCAGCCTTCCTCGGTACAGACTTACGATAATTCGGAAATTCCAAGTGGAAACCACAGCAAAAGTGGAATGGGGTTTTGGTCATTTCTTATATCGGTGATTGCAATTGCTGGCATACTGTGGCTTTTGTACCGGCTTTTCAAGAATATCAGATAACAAAAGTCCGTTTCAAATAAATAATATAATCAAACATATTAACATTAAAGGAGAACACATCATGGGATTTTTCAGTAATTACAGCAAAAACGTGGCAAAAGACGCAGAAGAAGGAATCATTTCTCTTATTCACAGATTCAACTTTTCCGGAGCAACAGCAGCGGAGCTGGATACAATGGAGGATATTCTTACACAGTCTTCCAAAGATTTGGCAGCAGCAAGAGACAAATGGAAATCGGAAAAGGCTGACGTAGACCAAGCCGTCGCCAAGTATAACAAACTGATGGTTGAGGTGGACAAATGTCAGGCTGCCATCGACAATCCGGCAATCGCTGAAGCCACAAAACAGAAGGCAATCGATTACCAGGCAAAAGCCGTTACCGAATTGGAAGAACTCGGTCCGGTCATCGATCGTGAAAAGGCAGAAGAAGTTGATGCCAGGGAATTCATGGACCTACTCGAAGAAACCGTGCGAACAGCTTCCGCAAATCTGGTGGGTGCCAGAAAACAGCTCGAAAACAAGAAAAGAGAGCTGGATACCCTCAAACTACAGGAAAAGAACAACGAAGAAAAGGTCAACCGGGCCAAAGTACTCGCCGGTCTCAAAGCACAGGGCAATACCATGGGAAAGGTGCTCGGAGTCATGGATAAGGATATTCAGAAGGCAAAGCTGGCTGCTGAGGCTTCCAAAATCAAAGCGGATGCCATCCTCGGCACCATCAAAAAGGAGCCGGTCGTCGATGATGATATGGCTGCCATTCTCGGCACCACACCTTCAGGTGTTCAAATGAGTGTGCAGGAACGTCTGGCGAAATTGAAGAAAACCGTTTAACAGACTCTGTACCAGGGGCTATGGGTAACACTGTAGCCCCTGCCATAAAGGAGATATTTATGACAATACGGGTGTTTAATAAGTTTGAGCCAATTCCTAAAGGGTTTATCGAGATAGACACAACATCTCGTGGTCCATACAAAGATTTATCGCCCTTTTATCTCGGCCCTTACTCGTGGTTAGAGCATACCTGGAGAGAACACAGAGTGCTCACGTGTCAGAGATTCGAGAATTTATGGCAGTACAGTAAGGTATATCCTCAGCATATAAAACCAAATGGTTATATTAGTGAGGATTATTATATCTGGAGAAATGATGGTTTTTCCAAGATGCGGGCAGAGCGTTATCCAATGGGAAAGGGAGCTAAACCAGAGTATCTTCTATGGAAAGGGTATGAGTATAAATATATCTATGCCCGAGAGCTTTTATATATTCCTGTATATTCAGAACTTGTGCTCAAGACCAAGAGTTATGCTATGTTATACAACATGGTCCTACGTGGTGAGAATATTGCTCTGCGAGACTTTGATGGTTATGATCATGTTTCAAAAGGTATGACCTTCGAACAAGTGGTAATGAATCCAAAGAAGTCAATGGGTCATGCCTTTATCATCTACGGTCTTCTGACTGGTGAACTGGCTAAATTTCAAGATCAACGCTCTATGGAATTCTGAAAGGAAGTACATATGAATAAAACGGATGAAATCAAAGAGTTGCTTAAAGAGATGGAACATCTTGAATCTTATGAGATAAATCTAAATACAAGGTTTAGAAAGTTTGCTAAACCATGTGAATGCAGAAAGACCAGATATCGTGGAGGTTTAGATAATTGCACAAATGAAGAACATCCTTGGAGAAGCAAGGTATGTAACATGTCTTGTCACTTTTCCCTATGTCCATTACTTAAACAATGAATCTATATATTGACAAACATGGAAGGAAAGACAATATGAATGAAAAACTGAAGAAATTACTGGATGATTACTATGGTGATTGCAGGAACGATGATTATAAAGAAGAGATTATAAACTTCATAACCGATCAGTCAGATTATATTGCTGAAATCATAGAGGAGGCTCAGCAATGAAAGATGGCTCATGCACATTCTATCCTGGCTGCCCACCTTGCTTCGGATATTGTGGCACACATCTTGCACCTTCAGATCCTCCAGATAACATTCCATGTGAAGGATGCGAGTCCTGCAAAGCTCAAAAAGCGAAAGGAACATTCATGAACGACAACTCTTTGATAAACAATCCATGCAAAGATTGCGTCTGCTGCAAAATCGACAGTTATCATAAAGCTGGGATGATAGATGAGAACGGACGTCCTAGATGTTTTGGCATGTATGACTTTCCTTTTGCTTGCAAAGATGCTGGAAAAACAGCCTGTATCCACTGTAAAACCGCAACAGATAATAATCCTGGATAAAGGGGAAAAGATGCTGAAAGAAATCACACACAAAAAGTTTGCCAACGGAGTTGTATACCTATTACATACTGAAGATGGTTATCCAATCGAAGTTACCGACACCTTTTTGCCCTATTATACAAAGGATGCTATTGGCCCAAAACAGAACGTCCTCAAAAGTGGTGATCTTGGATCCCGCTTGGAACGATGGATGGTCGGAGTTTCTGTAATGTCCGGTTGTCCTGTAGGATGCAAGTTCTGTGCTACAGGAAATATGAAACGTTTCCGGAATCTTACAGTCGATGAAATCGTGCAACAAGTTCAATTTGTTATGGATAAGAATATTGGTACCTGGGTAGATGGGGCAAAAGAATTCAAGATAAACTATACCAGGATGGGAGAACCATTTCTTAATTTTAAAAATGTCAAAGAAGCCATCAACATATTGTATCATTACAATCCAAGTATCCACCATTACATCTCAACTATTGGCATCCAAGGGGCTGACTACTCCTGGATCAGACCAAATATGACACTCCAGTTCAGTGTCCATTCATTTGATGAGAACTATCGCAATTGGCTTATCCCATACAAACACAAAATTACTCTTGAGGAGATGGGCAAGATCAGAACGGCTAGCCGCCTCAAGACTACTCTGAATTTGACTATGGCAAGGGCTGAAGATTTTTCAATGGAGAAACTATCCGCATTGTTTGACAAAGATAAGTTTTTCATCAAAATCAGCCCAATCAATGAGAATGTCGTATCAAAATCAAATGATCTTGGCGAAGGTATAATACACCAAGCCAACATTGCATAGGAGGTAATAAATGCAGCCAAAAATAGCAAAAGAGGTAACATTTCTTAAACTTCTTCAGAGAAGATTTAGAAGCGTTACCGATTATAAGGACGCTATCAACGATATGCGTAAAGAAGGTTTAATCACTGAGCTGGCTTATGAAGAAGTGATGAAACCTTTTTCGGGTCGAGTAAAGACAGTTGCTGAAATTCTGGAAGATACGTGTGCTGGACGCAGGTTAGTAAAGACAAAGGTAAGTAAAATGCCGAAACCTCCAAAAGAAAGCACGCCGGATCCATGTGGTCATGGTGGAGGATATAGAGGAAATCCTTGTTGATATTCTGAAAGGAACAATAATATGGAACTATTTCGTGATGTTTATTGTGCCCTAAATGGAAATGCACCACAACCAGTAGATGGTCCATATACATCTCTATACGTAAAAGTAACTGATATTTGTCAAGCAAAATGCCCTTTCTGCACTTTTGCCAATAAGAATAATGGTTTTCAATTCGATATCAAAAAGTTTGAAAAAGTTTTATCCTTATTGAGTAAACACGTAACAGTTACTAAAGTATCTTTTACCGTCGGCGAGCCATCATTTGCCCCAGGTTTGGTAAGAGAATGTGTGCAAATTGTGAAATCATTTAATAAAGACACATTTACAGTTGTCAACACAAATGGTTACGGTTTGCTAGAAATAGCTGCAATAAAAGATTTGGATAATATAGCCATATCCAGACACCATTTCAATGACATTGAAAATCAGAAGATATTTGGAACTAAACTTGTACCTATGGCTAACTATTTGTGGTCTATGGCTAATGATAAAATGCATTTGTCGTGCACCATGATAAAAGGGAAAGTCCATGACTACAAGTCTATTACCAATTATCTGGAGTGGGCTAGTGCTGTAGGCATACATGATGTTGGTTTCGTTTCTCTGATGCCCACAAACGATTTTTGCCTGAAACATTTTGTTGAGTTTCCAGACGACAAGCTATTCAACGAAAGGCTTGTCAAAAACAAAGTGTGGAGCAATGACGACATTTGTCGGTGTGCTAACTATTTATTCCTTCCTAAAAGGGGAAAAAAGGTAGTCAAGTTGTATACCAGATTTAGATGTAAACCCACCACTGATTCAAAAAGCAATCTGGTATTTGACGGACAAAATTTGAGAACCAACTTTAACGGCAGTATAATAAGGAGAAAAGATATGGAAAACAATGTAGAAGAGACCATTAAGAAACAGCTTGACAATTCCGGATTCGATTATGCAGTCGCCATTGCCACCAAGGCTGAAGTGGAAGCCGGAGCGGCCTGCGGGCAGCTTGCAATCATTACCGAATAACAAAAAGATAGACAGCCCGGTCTGAAATATGGCCGGGCACAAGTTGGAGATAAAATGGCTATCTATAAATATAAGTGCTCAGCGTGCAATCATATAACTAAACATGCTTTTAACAAGGAAGAATTTGTCCATCCATGGATTGGTTGTGAAGTATGTTTAAGTAGGGCAGTATTACTGTCATCTGTAAAAGCGAAAACCAGGAAGCCAAGGCTCGGAAGAATTCCTATTCCTAGACCTGGAAACGTGCATAAAAGCCCCAAGGAATATTCGCGTAAGATAAAGCATAAATTAAATGATGAACAAAGATTCAAGGAGAAGTAGTTCATGAAACAAGATTTTTCAAAAGGAATTTCAACACGTGTAACCGATGAAATGTTCCAAGAGTTGTATACTCTTTCAGAAAAAGACCAAAGACCACTGTCAAATATGGTAAGGATGCTTATAACAGAAGCTCTACAACATAGGAGAATATGTAAATGCTCACCTTCAAAGGAAAGTACACAACAGCAGATGTAATGATTGATAATATAGATGAGACAACAACCAGCCAGATTTATGCGTTTATAAACAACTATTCATTTATCAATCCTATCAAAATCATGCCTGATACTCATGCTGGCAAAGGTGCTGTCATCGGTTTTACTATGCCTATGGGGGATAATGTAATTCCAAATGTTGTTGGCGTTGATCTTTATTGCCAAATGCATATGGTGCGATTGGATCCAATCGTCTTAAGCGGTATTGATTTTGACAAACTTGACCAGAGAATACGTGCCAGGATACCAATGGGTGGAGAAGTACATCCCAAACCACAGCTCGACATGAAGAACGATTTTCCCTGGGCAACAGTACAGAAAGAAGCTGTCGAGTTTACGTTGGCGTTCAACAAACGATATGGCAGCAAGCACCGTTGTCCAAAAATCGATCTTGATTGGTTTCTTTCACTCTGTGAAAGGGTATCCATCAGAAAGAAGAAGAAGGACTTCGCTCAGTATGTTATCAATTCTATCGGCACCTTGGGTGGTGGTAAATGATTGCCTCCGGGTCCAAAGTGTTTGTGTTTAATACCGAAACTTCTTCTGATTGACTTGGAAGTCCTATAAAAATGGACGACAGGGCGGAAACATGCATGCATGTGCCGTGAGAGACTGAGTGAAGAAGATCGAAAGATAAGCGACAGTCCGACCTCCGGGATAATAAAATGAAGCCGGAGAGATAGGCAGAAATGACCTATCCGCTATTCGAATCGAATAGTAGTAACAAACAACTGAATCATTTCATTGAAATCGGCATAGACGAGAGAAGCTATCCTTGTATAACCACCCATTCCGGCTCTCGTAATCTAGGTCTGCGTATCGCCACATACTGGCAAGACATTGCAGTAAAAGACCTGAAAAACAAGAAGTCCGTTGCAATGACCGAGATGTTTGATTTAATCAAAGAGAAACAGCCCAAGGAAAAGTGGCAGGAAATGTTTCAAGGTGTCCGTGATATGGTACCAAAGACACCTAAGGGTCTTGAACCTCTACACGGTGAGCACATGTATGGGTACCTCATTGATACTATCTTCGCTAATTGGTATGCGTACATGAGTCATCAAGTTATGATGAAGGCTATCCTTGAAGAACTGCGTGTACGAGAGGATCACATCTTCGAAAGGATAACTACAGTTCATAACTGTATCAATTACAAAGATTTCATCATCCGCAAAGGTGCTGTCTCTGCTTACGCCGGAGAAAAATTTATCCTTCCCTTCAATATGGAAGATGGTATTCTGGTCTGTGAGGGTAAGGGAAACTCCGAGTGGAACTTTTCTGCTCCTCATGGTGCGGGTCGTCTGTATTCAAGAACTATTGCCAAGGAAAAGTTGAACTTAGAGGAAGCCAGAGCCTCTATGGCAGCCAAGGGTATCTACACAAGTGTATTGCCAACCGATGAACTTAAAGGGGCGTACAAGCCAGCTGAGATCATTGAGGCAGCTATTTCACCAACGGCAAAGATCCTTCATCGAGTCAAACCAATAATGAACTTAAAAGCGGGCGATTCGGAAGATTAAAACAGGAGAAATAAAAACATGGAAAAACCATATCCGCTCTACTGCAAAGATTGTAAATGGTCTAAAGAAATTTCCAACGCACGCAGCAAAAGTCTTTCATGCCAGCAACCGACTCTGAACGCTGCAGATTCTGATTCACTATCAAGTATAACCCCCGGAATCAGTTGTAAGGATGAAAGAGAAAAGATATTTCTTGGTCTATGTGGAATGAGAGGAAAGCTTTGGGAAACAAAATAAAATGAATTTATCACATCATAAACAAAGGAAAATACTATGGAAAAACCATATCCTTGTTTCTGCGACGATTGTAAATGGTCTGTACAAAAACCAGGAACGATTCTTCTAGAGTGTAAACACCCATTGGTATGCAATGTTGATGGCTTCGCATTAGGAACTACCACTAGAGTCTATGAAGGGGTCTCTTGTGACATTGAAAGAAGTAAAAGGTGGTTTGGAGAGTGTGGAAGAAGAGGCAGACTATGGGAACAAAAGGAGGAAAATGTCAAAAAATGTAAAGAAGAAGACCAATCATCAGATCGTTGAAAGTTTATCAATAAACAAACCTGTTGATATAGTACTACTCAAGAAGCAAAGAAATATGCTTATTGATGAGTTGGACAGGTGGAGTGATGATGATCATGGCAAAGATGATAAAGAGTTATATGATGGACTGATTAATTTTCTGGATCATATTCTTGATATAGCCGAAAATGAAAACTTCCATCGCCCAACTAAACATCGTTTTGGATTATAAGGAGAAAATTATGCCAAGTATCAGGTATGAATTTGATTGGAAAGTAAATGATGAAAATGGGGATTGTACCGCAAGGGTAAAAAGATCTGTTTTATATGGGCTCCAACCAAATCCTGCAGAAGAATCCAAATTTCAGGTACAGGTAAGTAAAAATGTGCTACGCATCTTTCCATGGCCGGGACAGGAAGTGTTCAAATCGCTACCGAATAATGAGTATGAAAAATTTGTTGCCATTGCGAAAGCTTTCCATGCTGGCACAAACAAAAGTAAAGATTTTTTCTATTGGGAACTTCCGGAAGAAGATACGTCTCTTATCCCAAAAGTGGTTGCCACCACAAATGTCATCAACGACTCAACATCCAAGAAGAAAGCTAAACGTCATAAGAAAAAGAAAGGTCCAAACGATATTTGGCAGACCACAACATAAGGAGGGGTGATGACTAACTATATTAAACGTGCGTTCAAATGGTTGATGAAGATAGTAAAGATTTCGAATTTCTTTTGCCAGGTCAGCTCTTTAGAATGTAAGCTTGAAGACGCTTTAAGTAAGTGTGAAGCACTTAAAGAAGAAGTTAAGGACAAAACACTTCGAGAAGAGCTGGAAGCAATAGAATACAGAATCGATTACGCACGCTATCGTATGTTATCAATCAGAAATCGAGGCAAAGATATTATTGCATACGAAGATGTCAAGGGATTGTGATTGAAATAAATCAAAATTGCTCTAAAGGAGGGATGCCAATGAGAGATTTCAAGTGGTTGAAAAAAGGAGTAAGGGTGGTTTTTAAATCTGAGCCGTTTGAATTGTGGAGAACAGGTACAATTAAAAATCCCTCCTTTAGTGAAAGTATCGCAACAATTATCAAAGACTCTAGCCGTTCAAACAATGGGGACATAGCTTACGTGCATTATAAAAACATTGTTGGAGAGGCTACGGACAGAATAGTTCCTTACCCATTTTATTGGGGCAATGTTCTTGAGCATCTGACAGAAGAAGCAAAAGAGAATCTATAACTCATAAAATAAGGAGCAAATTATGTTGCGTATTACGGAAAGACAGAGAGAACTTTTAACGTCTAAAGTGGTGCCAATTTCTAACAAAGACACCGATTATTACGCCTGGGGTAGAAATACCAGGATAGTACTAGGAGATAATAATCGAGCCGTCCAGAACTTACTTATAGCCGAAGCTGAGGCTGGTCGCATGTCTGAAAAGGATGTTGACACATTTTTCGAGGGTTATTGGTATGGAATTGAGCCATTGATAGCCCAGCTTCCAGAGGAGTCTGTAGTCATCGAAGTAAAGATAAAACACGAGGGCATGGAATGGGTTGGGGAGCTGGATCTTGGAGAAGATGTCCTTCTTAGCGTCAAAGACGCTATTAAAAGTGAAAATGATCCAATAAAAACTGTCTCACTTTTAGTACGTAGGGGTCATGAGTATCCAGATGAGCCCGTCAATGTGTGCTATACCACATCCTCCGGACAATTGCATTAAAATATTTAACAAGGAGTCGTGTAAATGAACCTCATCGTGCCATTACTGATCTGTGTAGGAGTTGTAGCAGCACTTTATGTATTAGCGTTTGTTCTTAAATTGGGTTTTTATGCCTTCATCATTTTCGTCATTTTATCTATTCCTCAGGTCAGGTCCGGAATAAAGTATCTATTCTATAAATAGAAAGGAAATAAAATTATGGATATCATTCGCCCAGAAAGTATTATGCAAGCTCTTGCTTCTCAATTCGTTGTCCATAACAAAAATATTATTCCAAACGCTGGTATTCTTATGACGCTCGAAATATGTGCTGAAAATCACGGCTACGAAAGAGATGGCAACACTTTTCACAAGAGTTGGAGAGCACGCTATCTGAAGTATTTGCACTATATTGTCGTAAAAGAACATTCGGTCTTTGTTGCTATTTCCAATATGTCTGATTGGAGAAATATTCCTCTTAAAGAATGGGATAACACATCTAATCATGATTCATGTTGGAGATCTGATGGTTTTCACAATGTTTTCCCTGAAATTATGAAAGCTTATCATGCATGCTATGACCATGTGCCTAAGAAACATCGACCAACACCTCTTGCAGCTAACATCACCGGATCAATTTCTCCAAGATGTAAAGCTCCCATCACATTCATCAGCGTAATAAAAAAGAGATCCGAAGAAACTGGAAAAGGTTATTATTCTTTGAAATCTATCAGGGAATTGAATCCTAAATTTCCGGCTCTTGAACATGAAATATTTTTCACATAGATTTATTAAAGGAGATGTAAGATGATAAATAGTATCAAAAAGCCTAAAGTACCTGGTCTTAGACCAAAAACCAATGACTATATAGCTGGGGAACCATTAGAGAAGTATATTCCAGGTCAGCCCTTGAAAAAGAGTAACGAAAATAAAATGCAGATAACCGTCGATTCACAAACAAAAGGACAACGCACAACAAATTATGTTCGTGATATCATGCTCGTAATAGCTGGTATGTCTGTTCCAGCTATAATTTGGGCAGTTAAGTACTTATTCTTTTAGCATGGGGAGGAAAATATGACGTTATACAAAGACAAAAATATGGATCCATTTGTCAAAAGGATAGAGACCATCTCTGGTGCTTATTACAACCAATGCAAAGCCATAGTCAGCTTGGATGTTTCAGATGGTAATGGTGGAAGAAAAGATATGGTCATAGAATATCCAATGCAAGAGGAAAAACATCTTTTCATGCTGATGAAGGATAAGGAAACGAAACGTGATATAAGTCATGATGAAAAATTTCCTATCGTTCAAGCGATCATGGGGGCAACAAAATCATAAAGGAATTCAAACATGAGTAACGGGATGAAAGCAGTCTTATTAATAATTGGATATATTATAGTGGGAGCCCTTATCATCTCAATCCCTGCTGCAGCAATAAAATATTTATTCTGGGGATAGGAGGTAATATGAAAGGACGAAAAGAACGTTATGTTATTTTTTCACGTAGTGAATCGGAAATTCCTGGTGGGGTAATGTATTGGGATAATGAAGATGGTTGGAGCGACTATACCTCTGCCACAAGATTTACAAGAAAAGAAAAGCAGATATTTTCTCTGCCAATGTCGAAGGACAATGACGCTGAATGGGTGAGAATTTATCAAGAAGAATAGGAGAGATTAAATGAATAATTTTCCTAATTTCTCACGAGTACATTATGGAGATATTTCCAGAAATTTGCTTTGCCAATTAACTGATTGTCAGATGAACATCGATAACAAGTGTATATATCCTTTGAAAGAAGAGATAACACTTATCAAAGTTGAGGATGATCTTTTACGCTGTAGTCAATACTGTAAAGACCAATAGGAGAAAACTTTTATGAGTAAATTCTATACTGGTGTTGGTTCACGATCTACTCCAGCACACATTCTGGAAATAATGACAACTTTGGCAAAGAAATTGGCTCTTGATGGTTGGACACTACGTTCTGGGGGTGCAGCAGGTGCTGATTCAGCTTTTGAATATGGTGCTTCCCTGGTTGGAGGCACAAAAGAGATATACCGTCCTAGTCATGTAAATAAGAGAGCTTTGGATATGGCGGCAGCAATTCATCCAGCATGGCATAGATGTTCCCATTTTGCTAAACAGCTGCATGCTAGGAACTGCTTTCAAGTTCTGGGTATTAATCTGGATACTCCATCGTCGTTTCTTGTGTGCTGGACATTGAATGGAGCAGATGTTGGAGGCACTCGTACTGCTATTGTTCTTGCACGTAACCATAATATTGAGGTTATAAACCTTGGTTTACCTGAACAGCTTGAACGTATGAGACAATATCTTCTATTATAATCTGAAAGGATAAAGTCAAATGAAAGAAATTAATCACTCAGATTGGTTGTTATCTACTATACCAACACATAACTGTAGATACTTCTTGTGTCTTTTGTTTTTTATTGTTATGATGGCGGTAGGCATTTTTATGATAGCCACATCTATTACCGAAATGGAGAGGAAAAATGACAATGCTCGCAATATGCGTACACAATTCTACGCGATCCTGCATCATGATGCGACAATTTGAAAACGGGGTATGGACATTGCCTATGAAGATCATACCAAATGGTGATGATCCTATGCACCATATAGACGATCTATTGAAACAGGTTGATGGAGAATTCGAACTTGTATCAGCCATCAGTATGGTAGACTATGTGGACCAGGCAGAAAGTGGTGACGTCAGGCACAGTATCGTATACGATATAAAATATCGTGGTAAGGTGCATCCTGGATGTCCAGAGAGTTGCAAAGATAGATATAGCAAAGGAAAATGGATGCATGTGGATACTCTTAAAGAACAACCTGGGCTGAGTCATCCAACACTATCCCTGGTAGCTGCCATGGAAACTGATTCAAGTTTAAGATAAAGGATAAGGCTATGGATAACAAATCATTACATTACTTTGACTCACATGGATGTAAAATTTCATTTATTGCCAGAGAAGACAACATGATGGTAGCATTAAAGAAAAGGAAATTCGTTTATGTTCTACCAGAAGTAGTTGAGGTAATTGAACGTATTACACAGCGGTGTGGTAAGGAAGTGGCTCTGGAGAATGTTAGCTGTGAATTATGTGTGCATCCTGCAGTTATTCGCAGCATTTTTGTGTATCTCAAAACTATCGGTCTTCTAGGGAAGGAAGAACCTCTACCAGAAGAGGAACTTGGTCGAAATTGTGTGTTACCTTCCTTAAGAAAGGGTTGGTCAGGTAATATTTATCCGATATTAAGAGATGTAAGAGAGGAAGATTATGGGAAGAATGTTAAACGGCAAAAAGAAGAAGGCACCTTCTAAAATACAAAAAATGGTTGAAGTTCAGCTACAAGGTATTGGAGTCAACATTCAAAATCCTTGTGATGAAGTGCCAATGTCAGAAGTTCATGACAGAATTGAGTTGCGTAGTGTTCCTCTTAGCCCTACAACTCAGAAATGGATCGACGAATTCATATCGACAAAGGGCATGAAGGAGCTATTCGATAAAAAGGAAAATACTCAAAATGAGACTTCTCCAGGAGCATGTTATGACTTCTGGAGAGATGGAGACTGGTAATAATGTTACATAGAGGAATATTAGATGCTTTACATGAAATGATGATGAGAGGAGCGTGGGAAACAGAAGAAGATCTTATGCGAGAGGTTTTAAAAACATATCCAGGCAATTTTGAAAATCTATACGAAAAAGACGCCCTGCGTATAGTGGTTGCTGGTAATAAGGTTTTAAACAGCATGGGAATTCCGGAAGTAACCATCGAGAATGTGCTACCAATACCATATCCTGAATCTGATGAATATGAAGGTTTAAAGGTGGAATCAGTAGGAAAATGTATTGATCTATGGGAAGAGGAGTCTCAGCCAAAACGTACTTTCAGAAAGAGAAGTGGTGGGACATTACCTGTCAGGTCATTTAAAGCACCACCTCTTGGACTTAAACGATCAGAAGATAGGATTTTTGCTTTCGGTGCTGGCGACTTTACTATGGGATTCCGTGCAGATGTTGAATCCAAAATATCTGGTACCACGACAGGGAGAATTAACAGCCAAGACGCAATGCTCCGTGATTACGTCACTATTTCTTTTGGAGAAAAGAGCATGTCTCTTAATGCCGCTGCAAGTATAATGGAAAAATACATCAATAACTTCGTTCCGCCTACCGTAGAATATGCAGAGGAGGTCAAAACAATGACCCCTTTAAGTAACGAAGAAGTTGAAACTGCAGTCAAATCTGCCATCGATAAAATAAAAACCATATCGAAAGAAAAAGGGGTGTAACATGGCACAAGAAAAAGAAAAAATTAAAACTGTTGATTTTGACAACGACAAACTTCGTAGACGTGAGAAACGTCAACGAGATTTGGAGCGTAGAAAAGACAAATTCGACAAGGGGGTGAGGCGGAAAAGATAAATTAAAGAAAGTAGGGAAAATTGTTTAAAATTGACAAGAGGAGACACATTATTATGAAACCATTAAAAATTTTCGGACTTTGTTTTACTTTGTTTGCAATGTTATCAGTAGGTATTTTCGTCAATCCATCATTAGCCAGTGACATCAAGACAGATATTACTGGACATACCTATACGGTGGTTATCGATGAGGCAATTTATGATTTATCTTTTAGACAGGGACCTTTTGGCCCCGGACCAATGGGTGAGGCTGACTTGACTCAGTCTGGAGTCTTTATAGACACATATGATTTTAACAGTAGCGGGGATCTCATTAAAATTGTTGGTCTTGGGAACTTCTTCTATGGTAACTATCAGCTTGTCTATATTCCAGGAAGTACCGTACTATTGTTAAATTGCAAAGATTGTTTGATACAGTAAACTGGAGGGCTATCACTTGAAGGTGGTAGCCCTTCATAAGGTTATAAACGAGGTAGAAAATGTCGAGAAACAAAAGATTTTACAAACTACATGTATTAGCATGGATTTTGATTATAATCATAATTTCCAGCTCTTCCTTGATTGTTAGAAACAACAATGAGAATTTAATCACTATAGCTATTGTAGTAATATGTACAACTTTAGTAGTGTTAATAATACCTACACTTGTGGATGTTCTACATAAACTAATAGATGATTTAGAATCAAAGGAGTAACTATGAACGAATTTGGTGGTATTGTAACATTAAATAATGATGAAGTAGGAGTTCTTCGAAAGATTTCTGAACGAGTCGATTTAGAGGAGATCCCTAAGCTCCAGGACTTCATTAACTATATGCTCGAAACAGTATCTTCTCTTGGAGCCATCGGTCTAGCGGCACCACAAGTTGGGGTCAACAAACAGATATTTGTTCTTGATGATGGAACAGTCTGTATTAATCCTACTATTGTTGGAAGTAGCGGGAAAATAACCTCTTATGCAGAAGGCTGTTTGTCTATAGACAGCGGAGAACGCTATGATGTTAAACGTATGCGTGAAGTTACGGTGAAATACTTTGATCGTGATGGGAAGCTACAAACACTGAAACAGAGAAAGAAACTGGTAAACATCGCCATTCAGCATGAGATCGACCATCTTCATGGGAAATTGATTTGCGATAGCGGAAGACCAAGGAAGTAATTCGATTTAAAGGTGGTATAAACATGGTAATAAATGATTATAAAAGGAATGAATTTGGAAAAACAATATGTACTCCTTCAGAAACCATTTCATTTCTAAGAAGGGGGCTTAAAAAACTGGATCTTCAGGAAACAATCAAGACCCTAAAGAGTTGTGATAATTTGTGGTCTGTCAACATCGAGATACCAGAAATAAGAGCCATGGCAAATGGAAAGGGAACTTCAGAAACTACTGCTCTTGCTTCAGCTTATGCCGAAATTGTAGAAAGATTGTCTGCTGGGATGGAGACAGGAATAAGAATAGGGGAGTTCAGACAACTTCATGGCGAGCTAGGGAACCTACTTTCTGAGGTTTCTCTATACAAATATATGAAAGGATACAGATGGTCGCATCAAGATAGCATTCAAGATGCCGTTCGAGCAGAAAGCTTTTTAAAAGATTACAGATTCGTTCCAGCTCAATACGAACATCTTAAGTTCTCAAGCGAGTTGTTAAGGCATTGGGTACCTGGATATTCACTCGTACAGGATAAAGAGGTATATGTACCGATACTTTTTGTTAAATGGATATCATCGACTAATGGTCTTGCTGCCGGAAACACTTTAGAAGAGGCAATAGTTCAAGGAGCCTGTGAAATATTTGAACGTGACGCTCTAATAAAAAATCTACGTTTCCTTAACAAACAACCTTGTCCAAATATTGATATCGCCTCTATAGAGGATGAAACTATTCAAGACATTCTCAGGTATTTCGAAGATAACAATATAGAAGTTGTGATAAAAGACATTGGTCAAGGTGTATATCCTGTACACGCTATAATGACATTCAACAAATCCCTCACGACAAATCATGTTGGATACAATATAGTTAAAGCAGGGAGCTCATTTAATTCTATTGAAGCGGTAACAAGGTGCTTTACTGAAAGAATGCAGGGAACACACTTTGATTACGAAGCTGGACAAGGCATGATTCCTCAAGATCCAAATCCTGATAAATATATACCAATATTTTTTAAAGGGATTTGTCCATTAGATCTTAGAGTATACACACGAACTGATACCGTAAAATTTATTCCTAAATCTGTAGATGGGACCAAAATAGAGATCGATCAGTGTATAGAGATAGCCAAGAAACTCAATACCGATCTTATTTTTGTCAACCATACTCATCCGGTGTTTAATTTCCCTGTTGTGCGTGTTGTAATGCCAGGAGTTTCTGATTTCATAAAATGGTGGAATCCCAAACAAGCAACACTCAATCTCATTGGAAATTTGGAGGCGGAAGAACAGCGTTATGAGGAAAAATTGAAGGGTGTGTTGCGTTCTTTTGGACTTGATAGCAACGATACTGGCAAATCAGCCCAAAATAAATCTAGGAGAGACACATGAGCAGCGATGGAGATTATATTGGTCCAGCTCGTCCAATGTTCACACTTGAAGATACCCCACAAAGTACTAAAAAGTGTGAACGTTTAATAGCTGGCAGCCCAACAAGTGGAATGTTTGTTGATGTAACTGAAGATGGTATGGTACTCAATGCTTATTATACAGGGTTTCAAGGAGATTTTAAATATTCTGTACTTCGTGATGGAGTAACTATACCATGGGAAGAACTGGATAAGATACGAGAAAGAATTTTGAAGCCGCCGAAGAAAAAGCTTGCCGTTTTGGATCACGTCGAAGAGGAAGTAGATTTAGAGTATTTAAAGACACTTCCAATAGTCCATATAAACAAGTTGCGTTACTATGTAGATCCTGTGAAACGTGAAAGACGTGCAGTCAACCGTCCAAGTGACGTCTGGAGGTTCTAAATGTTGAAATTTGTTAAAGGTGACATTCTGGATGCCACAGAAGGAATAATTGGGCATCAAGTAAATTGTCAAATGGTGATGGGTGCTGGTTTGGCAAAACAAATCAGAAGTAAATACCCAAAAGTGTATGAGGAATACATAACAATGATGGGTAGAGCTCCAATAAACGCAAGACTAGGACGATGCCAGATAGTAGAGATTTCAAGAAAATTGTACTTCGCCAATCTCTTTGGTCAATTCGATTATCGTCCCAGGAATGTTGTCAACACTGATTACAATGCTCTCGGCATGGCTCTACGAAATCTACAGCGTTGGAAAACAATGTTCAAGGCTGACGACTTCCCCATATATCTTCCTCATGGTATTGGTTGTGGACTTGCTGGAGGAGATTGGACAATTGTCGAAGGAATAATTCGGGATGCAGTACCTGATGCAATAATAGTTCGCTACGAAAAGAAATAATGAGGCTTTGTTGCCTAGGAGAAGAAATGTCAAATTATTACCTACATGATCCAATTACTGATTCGATTCATGTGACCTGTAAAATCTGCGGCAAGGATTTATTATGTAAACGAGGTGAAGACCCAACAACTAAAAGATGTAGACTGTGTGGTCATAGATTTGGTACAAGAGTACAGCACTATATCGATGATTCACCTGATGCATCGTCAGATACTCACAATAGATACAGCTGGTTTTGTGGGGAATGTGAACATCGTGGATTAAAGTGGATGAAATCGGACAATGCAATTCAGGAATGTCCAAATTGCAAAGTGGGGAAGGAACACTTGACAATAAGAGCACTAGATCCAGAGAAGGGAAGATGTAAAACAATCTGGGAACAGCTACCATTATCTTCATTAAAACCCATAGCCCTGCCTAAAAAGAAATTTAGATAGATAAAAAGGTATAACAATGATCAACATAAAAATAGCTCAACCAAAGGATGGGTATATGGGGGAGACGTATGTATTTTGTCCCCATTGTGGTGGAAGAACAACATTTTATTCAATATCACCAAAGATGTGCTCACATTGCACCCTCTCTTTTCCAGACATTCGGGCATTAAAATTAAGGGTAAAGTATAGAGCCATTTGGCATAAGGATACGTTAAATGCTCAAACTACATAAAAGCAGATCAGCCGATAGATGGTTTGTATCTTGCCCCTTCTGTTTCAACTTAATTATTTTTAGTCTAAGTTCACCAGTATATTGCACCAAATGTGGTGAAGAATTGTCAAATTACTCCAGGCTTATGGATGATATTGATGAGAGGAAAGTGTATTACATATTGGGTGACACCTGGGAATTGGGGGCAGAACAATAGGAGAACAAAAATGTTTAAAGTGGTTCAAGATAGTGTTATAGATGAATTATTATTTAAATGTGCAGCTTGCGGTGAGGAGCAAACATGCTATACTGACATACTACCAATAATTCATTGTCTCAAATGCCACAAGGTATTAAAGCCAAGCCCTTTTCATATTTTTCACAATCGATTATATCGTATAGGTTATCACTTTATGGTTGATAGAAAGGAGCATCTTAATGACAACGAGGCGGAGGACTGAGAAAAGAGTAAGATATGTAAGAGTAGCAAAGATTCCTGTAGAAGCAGTTCTACCTTTTATCTTCACAAGGGATGTAAGGCACAAGCTTAGCTCAAAGGGATTCTCGTATAACAGTGCAGAATGGAAAAATGCAGCACTACGTACATACTTTGTAAAGATCAATGGTGTGCCAAGAGCCATCACAGTGCCTATGGGCTCACATAGATATCAACTCTTTGCTACAAAAGGCATCAAGTGTGTACATTGTGGCACTGAGGGCACATACTTCGCTCTTGAGAGGGGTGTCAATGATAATCCAACAAAGTTTCATTTAAATCTTTATGGAAAAGATGAGAATGGAAATGAAATCATGATAACAAAAGATCATATCCTACCAAGATCCAAAGGTGGGGAGAACAAACTTTCAAATTATCAACCTATGTGCTATAAATGTAATCAGAAGAAGGCAGATAAAATCAATGATTAAAGCAAAAATAAAGAAGAACGATGATGTGGTAACGTTTTTATGTCCTGGATGTAAACAGGAAGATGTTGCTTATATCAAAATGCCCCAAAGTTGCTACAGATGTGGGTTTAAATACGATTTTTTCATAACGAGGCTGGTAGAGCTTATCTCTGAAAGAAAGTACTACCATTTTAAAATAAAAACAAGAATAATCTGTGAAGGATAGATCATGATCCGATGCAAAATTACAAGTCACAGCGGAGCTAGAACAATCGAATACGCATGTGAGCAATGTGGTAGAATAAATGTACGCTGTTTTGGTGTTAGTATAACAAGAGAACTACATGAAAAAACATGCTGGTTCTGTTCGAAAAAACAACCGGCTTTGTTAGATCTTGTTCATCACCGATTTGACAGAATACAATACCATTTTCCAACTATAACACGTTCAGTTGTTTCAGGAATATACTGAATGTCACTCTATAAGGAAACAAAAATGATTCAATGTAAGGTAAAACCTATCACTGAGTATAAAAACGAAACCATCTTTGTGAATCCAAAGTGTGGACATGTCCAAAAATTTGAGTACTGCTCACCAGTTAGATGTCAGAATACGGAATGTAATGAAGAAGTTCCAGACATTGATAAACTATATGGTGATAAGCATCAGGATTCCAGAGTAAAATTTTATGCTGAAGGGAAGTTATGATACAAATCATTTCGGAAATAAGAGCTTCGTCCTTTTGTGGTACACCCAAGAACTTTATGATATGTCCACAATGTCTCAAGAAAGATTGGTTTTATAATTTTCTTCTTAGAACCTGTACAGGATGTGGATTCCACTGGGGAAATGTAACAGCATTAATGGACGATATAAATATCAGAAAAGAATATCACAAAAAGGGAGAAATAATTGAAATCAGAAAGTAAGAAAGAAAAATTAAACAGCGATGACATGTCAACAATAGCTCGTATTGTTGGAGAATGCTCACCGATATCCACATTGATAAAAGAAAATGGCATATGGCAGCAATCAAATATTTTCGTCGCGGCAAATGAAAGGTGCCATATCTTTGCCACGCAGGAGTAAGCATGCTTCTAAACACCTACTTTGTAGCAGATTGGCATTTATTTCATGATAACATACGAGAATATTGTAGCAGACCGTATAAAGACATCAACCAGATGCATAAGATGTTGCAATTCAAACATAATCAAGTGGTTTCTGTCAAAAATGAGGTCTGGAATATTGGTGATGTTACAATGCTTTCGTCTGAATATGCCAGAAAAGTTTCAAAGGAAATATCAAAGTTCAATGGTATAAAGCATTTAGTATTGGGAAACCACGATGAATGGCGTGCCCACTCTTATGAAAGTGCTGGTTTCTGGACAGTACATACTGCCTATTGGTTTCAACATGAAGGATTTACCTTCTATTTGATACATGACCCCGCAAAATACACAATCATTCAAAATGATCCTAAAGCCATCATGTTATGCGGTCACATTCATAACTTATTCAAACATCTACTTCCTGAAAAACGCATCGTAAACGTCGGTGTAGATGTATGGGAAAAACCAGTTTCTTTTAATGAAATACTACTGCTGTTGAAGGAATATGGAATTCATCAATTCAAAACCATATAATAGAAAGGAATTTTAAATGAAGAATACTAACGTAATCAAGGTTGGTGGAAATGGCAAGGCTTGCTACGGTATTGGCTCTAGAATATCATTTTCCCTTCTCTCCTCTCTAAAAGATGGACGTAAGCAGATTCTTTGCTTTGATACCTGCCGTGATTACATTAACGATTGCCTTATCTCCTTTTTCAATGTGACAGCTGGAAATGTTGGATCAAGTCACTGGAAAAAAGGCATGGTACCGGTTGATACAGCTCGCCTTAGACTTCTCATTGCAAAAGATCTTTCGATGGGTGAAACAAGGGAAGATCTTCACAGGAAACTTCGGGCGGCCAAAAACATTATAAACATGTATGAGAACATCGCTGGTTTTAAGAAGAGAAGTGTCATTAAACGTGTAGAGCATTCAAACCCGAATATAAAGTTCTGCTGGGTAGTAATAAGCCCTCCTGAATGGCTAAAATCATCTCACCTCGTGTCTATGATTACCTTGATTTTCAGGATCGTTGTTGAATCAGGCGGCTTTGAGCAGCTTAGAAACGTAAAGGAAGTCGAACAAAGATTCAAGGAATTGTGTGAAAAGAATAGTGGGAGATACAATGACTGTGGTCATTACCTGACAAACTCATGGGAAAGATTTCGTATGTTGATGGAATATTATGATGATTTGTTTGGTTCAAAAACGAATGCTTTCTGGTATCCTCTTCGAAAAGTAACAAGTTGGCACAGTTGCGGAGGAATAGTCAGTCTGTGTCGGTACGAAACTGATGTTAAAGACATTGATGATCTTATGAGAAAAGCATGGGAGAAATGGCAGAAACAATAATTGTTTTGGTTTTCTGGTTTCTGGAGCTCTCTGGCCCGCTTTGCGATGGAAGAAGGAGATTTGAATGGAAAAACAAGTAGAAGGATTATCAGAGATTACAGCTGGTTGGTCAGAGAAGATTGAAAAATCATTTCATACCAATAGACTCATGGGTATAGATGCCGCCTATAATTATCTGGAAAAGAAACTTTCGGATAAAAAAGAAAGTCGTAGTGCAGATCTCGCGTTGAGGCTTGTTGGGGGTTTCTTGTTAGGCATCTTTTTCAGTCTGATCATGTTGTTTGGAGATGTTTTAAAGAAAATAATAACTGAGGTGCTTCATTGATCATGATATCGCAACAAACTATAGTAACCGAAACAACAATGGCAAATGAGTTTTGTAGAGGATATGTCATGTACAGAGATGAATTTCCTGGAAACAGGCAACTGTCAAAGGTGATAGACTATATAATCCAATGCAAAAAGGGTCTTGTGAAGAGCATCAACATTGAATATAAGGAGAGTAAGTCAATATGACCAATGTTTATATAGATGGATTTGGATTGGAAGCTCATCTTCCTAATCAAATTCATAATCAGCAGCTCAATAAGCACAGACTCAGTGATGCCATTGACGCAGCGATAGAATATTTCAAACCCTGGGGAGCAGGTAAAATTGAGATGTTTGTTCTTAAACCAAGATATATCTTACAACCAGATTAATTTATCATAAAGGAGTATTCATGGACAAAATTACGGAACAACTTATGAAAGAGCGATTGCCAGTACATCCAAAGTGTCGTGGCGAAGGCTTTTCCGAAATTGAGCAAAAATTTATTGTATCCGAGCGTTGCAAACGCATCGAGCCGATTGATATTGAAGGAGGTAAGTCTTTCACAGACGCTGCCTGTCGTTGTACAGCATATGTCAATCCTTCAAATTGGTGGCGACCAGATTTTCGATGTCCTCTTGGGGAACATTATCGACCTGATCTGGCTACGAAAGACGCGAAGAAAGCACGTGTCGGTCAGCAGAAACAGAAGAAAAAGAAGTAGTGCCTTGTTCACCCATTGCGTATAGAACCATGATCCATATCCTGGCTAGGGGTTCTATTTGCATGGGTGAGCATTTCTTCATAAGGAGGATTTTAAATTGGACTGTGCTACATGGCTGGTAAACAAGCTTGGCATTCCTGGAAATCAACAACCGACAAAATTTAACGTCGAGTACATCGTTAAAGGTGGAAAGTATATCGGTACAAGCATGACTGCTCTCAATCTTTCAGGGGTTATCGAAAAAGTTTTCGAAGATTCAAGAAAAGAAGATGTTGGACGTATGGTGATAAAACCCGTTGTACTAAATGAGGTAAACAGATTTGAACTACTCAATTCTGATAGGATATAAAGGAAACAGTATGAAGATTATAGGAATAAGATACAGATTTATTCTGGCTATCCTGATTCTACCGTTTGTTTTTTCCATGATCACTATGCTATCTTCGAGAATGGAAGTAAGGCATGTTTATAACATTTTACCTGTTTTTATTGGCTCAAATTCAAGCATCCTTACAGGTGGTTCTGCAGCCATGCAACGAGGGGTGTTTATATTTATATCCCCTTCACAATTCGATGATGAAGAAATAATCCAACACGAACTTATCCATGTAAAAAGATATTATCGCACTCTTTCGTTTAGTTGTTGGGCATCTCTTTTCTCACAAAAATATTTAGCTGATGTTGAAGCTGAAGCTTACATACTGATGGCTAAATCACCAAAAGATTTTGATTGGATTGCAAAAATGATTAGAGAAGAGTATGCTCCAAATGTAGATAAGGAGTATATCATTAACTGCTTAGAGACGCACTGGGCGTCAAGGAGATAAAATCATGGCACGTGTAGTACAGCAAGAGATAAATGTGGAGTTAACACGACAAAATGTTATCAATTCCTTACATGAAGAGCTTTTTCAACTGCCTTTTAACAATGATCTGTTCGAAAGAGTATTTCCTGTATTGACAAGTATAGAAGGAAATTGCGTGCTTGTCGAAATGTCGGACGGTACATCTTTCAAGCTGCAAGTAACAAAGATGTAATGCGAGGTAATTGATATGTTTTCACAAATGACAATAGATGAAGAAGAGGTGATTAAACAAACAGGACAACTAAATCTTCAAGTGAATCCATTTATAGACTTTGAAAGAGAAACAGATAAGATGGAACATGTCATTGTTTATCGTAACAGCCAATTGGATTGCTACCCCAGTTCCATTTTTCGTTGCTTAGTTACACGGATGCTTAAATGCTTGATGCTTGAAGATTTGACCCTAAGAACTAGAGGAGTTTCTCCATTAAGTGAACAATCTCTTCATTTGTTTCTGGGGTGGGTAATAGAGGATGCTCCAAAATGGGCAAGAAGCTTAGGAAAGAAGCATGTGCTTATCCAAACCAAACTTCCCCATTGTACTGAATGGTTCATAGAACATGATTACGATATAAGACCGTTGGGTGATGGGGGCAAGAATGGTTATAGTGGATTGAAAATTTTTGGAATTTAATATGCTACATAAAATTTATGATATCTGGAGATTTTACAGTATGAAAAAAGTAAAAATAGATTGGTCTGGTAAACTTAGCCCGATAAACACCATATATGAAAATACTGGAGTGAAATTCTCATGGATGGCTCCTGGTCCCGAAAAAGGAATGTTTTCTCAGGTAACAAATTGGCATGGCTGCAGGGAAACTTTTGCTGGAGAAATATGCAAATTCGTTAGCACCACAAAACCACCAAGATGGGTGTATGAAAGACAATTGGATTTCAAAAAGACAAGAATAGCTGTCGTTCGTAAGCACAGTAAGAGTCTGTTTGAAGAGAATACTAAAGATGATCTAAAATGGATGAGATGTGCAGCTCGTCTGTTAAATATCTTCGAAAAAACCCAGGGCTGGGCTTTGACACGTGTTTCTATGTGTGAAGATGCGAACTTACATAAGAATTGTTTTAACGTATTCGTTTTTGTAGGCTCTGTCAAATGGATGCAAGCACCACAGCTTCTTTCATTGTATCTACTCATCGTAAGACTGGGTCGTTTCTGGAGAGATTTCTCGAAGTTTAAGAAAACTGAAGATCTTGAGACAGTAACCAAAGCAGTATTAAAAACCAAAAGTGAATCAAATGTGACCGATATTTCATGGCTGAAACAAACCTGGAAGTATTGGATGCCTATTCTCAACAATCACAATGTTTTATTCTTTAATAAAAGCCTTGAAGAAAACTTCAGAGCAAATTCCGGCTCTAGTGGTATTAAATACCTAATCGATGGTTATGGTGATAATGATCTTAGAGCCAACTGGAAAAAAGTAGCGGCAGAAATTCCAAAATGAAAAGGAGATAAATAAAGAAAATATATGATCAGAAAATTATTAGCGATTACTGTATTATTTTTGATGAGCATCTCATCTATTCATGCTGCGGAGGTTACTCTTGCGTGGGATGCAAATACAGACCCAAGAGTTACCAGTTATAAGTTGTATTATGGTACAGCTTCTAGAGTGTATGGACCGGGTGTGGACACTGGAAAAGTAACACAATTCACTCTTACCGGTATTGCTGAAGGCAAAAATGTATTTTTTGCCGTGACTGCAGTCGATGGGACAGATAATTTGGAGAGCGATTTTTCTATCGAGCTGCCTTGTTGGACCTTAATTCCATCCGTTGTTGGTTCTGGTACTATTACTCCGGCAATGACTAAAGTGGTCAGTTCGGTAACACCTCTTACGTTTACCATTACTCCAAATGCTGGAAATCAAATAAAAGATGTTGCAGTAGATGGAATATCTGTAGGAAAAGTAACAACTTATGCATTTACAAATGTTAGTACAAGCCACACGATAAAAGCCACGTTTGAAACAATTCCTGCTGTGACACCCGTTACCGGATTAAAAATAAAGTAACATCTCACCCTGCCAACATACCATTCAATAGTAGTTTTAGCATTTAAATTATTATTGAATGGTTCAATATAATCATAACAATAATCTTGTTGAAATGGAGATATTATGGTTTGTGATTCTTGTGGTTTTGTCATACCCTATGCAATATTGCAAGGCAGAAAAAGATTTTGTGAAAATTGTTATATCAAAATAAAACCACCAACACTTCTTCTTACCAAGCACTGGACAAATAACAGCTTGTTTGATCCAAATAAGAGGACATATATAGATAGGGATCTTAAATTCTTTGAAGGTTGCGGCTTTAAGGTCTTCACCCATAGGATTTTCACCAATAACATTATAAGCCCAGTATTTAAGGAATTCATAACTCTTAGATATTATGGCACTTTAACATGTCAAATGATACCGGAATTCAAGTGGCCAAAGGACAGGCAATATTGCAGGCATTTTAATTGCTACTACAACCGGTAAAAATTTTCAACTAAAAAAGAGAGAAAACAAACAATGGAGGATCATTACGAAAGTTTATCAAGGGTTTCCAACAATATCAATGTGATACTTGCATTAATTATTTTAAGCAACATGTGGTGCTTTTATGTTTTGAGTAAAAATTACGAAGCCAACATGGCTAAAATAATGGAAAAAACCTCAGTGATCGAAAAGGAAATAGTTGTAAGTATAAATAAGCCCATAAACCCACCAACAAAAGAAGCTAAAGACACAGAAGATTTACGGGATTATATAACAACTCAATTTCCAAAAGTCTTGGAAAGAGATATTGATATCATAGCTACTGAAATAAGCAAACAATGCCTTAAACATGGGATAGCATTCTCATTAATTGCCGGATTGATTGATGTCGAGTCTTCTTATAATAAATTTGCCAAAAGTAGCAAAGACTCTCATGGTCTTATGCAAATAAGATATAAAGTGTGGGGATCTAAGCTAGGCATAAAACAAAGAAAGGATCTATATAGAATAAAGGTAAACCTCAATCTTGGAATTGGAATACTGAAATATTATATTGATCAGAACGAAGGAAATATAACAAAGGCTCTTCAGAACTATAATGGCACTTGTGGTAAAGAGTTTCCAAATAAAGTACACCAAGCAGTTAAAAAATTCAATTCGTTTCGTCATGCTTATGAAAATAGCAGTGTAAATGAAAAGAATGTATGCACGCAAGAAATGACAAAACCCAATACTGCAAAGGCAAAAATCAATGGACCAAATAAAGATAAAAAGCAATCTAGTCCAAAACTCGGAAAGCGAAAACGACTGCCTTCGTCGCCCATTGTTCAACATAAACATAAGATTGTTCACGGGTAATAAGGAATATCGAGCAGTAATCCTGAACATCTGTGAGTATATGGAGTGGGTATTTGTTCAAAAGTATGAAGACTATCCAAAACTTTCCGGTCTGTCTGGAGCCAATGTAGGAATTCCTTTCAACATAATCACTATATTAAAGAATGATATCGTGACTCATATGCTCAACCCAACCATAGTTAGAATGTCCAAACAAACTCGTATAGTGCAATCGAATTGTGGCTCGTTATGTCTTACTGAAAAAGTTTCAGTTACACGTCGAGAGTGGGTTGAAGTATCCTATTACAATATCGAGGGAAAGCACGTTCAAACACGCTTCACCATAGCAGAGGGTGGTAGCACAATTCAACATGAAATTGATCACAACAAAGGTATTCTTATTACCGATACAAATAAACATTTATAGGAGGAAACAACGTTAATGCCTAAACAGACTACCGTAGAGTGGTTTAAAGCCCCAAAAAGTTTAAACGAAATTTATCAGCAAACAGGAATGCTCTTTGCATTTGTATCATCTCCAGAGAAAGGATCCAAAGTGTGTCACGAATGGGTCAAATGCAGAGATTTTCTCCATGATGCTGTGCGTGCCCAGATCACAAATACACCTTGTGCTATCTATGGGTTTACCTTTAATTCCTCTACGAACCCAAACATTGATTTGAAAAAGATGAGAATGCTTATATCGAAGGATGGTCTCAAAGAAGATAATGTTGCTGGTTTCAAGAAAAAGATGGAAGCCGGGCTTGCTCTGGTAAATCATTTCGAATCGCATGCAAAAGTATCCTTGTCAAAGTTGGAGGAGGTAGACCCAAAAGGCTCCAATAAGAAAGCAGTCTACTCATTTGTTGGTCCACAAATGTGGATGACATCTCCGTTCTTGATTTCTATGTATACCTTCTTGATCCGTCTTGGAGACAAAGAGATTGTGTTCAAAGATGGCGACGAATTGGTACAAAAGTTCAAGGGCTTGAACGATGAACATAAAGGAGGGAAGATACAAGACAACGATGCAAATTATCTTGGAAAAAGTTGGGATAAAATGCATCTTATCATTAAGAACAGAACAAAACTTTTTCCTAAAAAAGCTGGAGTACATGACATATTTCATGGTCCATACAACATCAACAGTTTTCACAACGGTGGAGGAATATGGAGTCTGTCTTCATGTCAAACACCAGATAGTGATCTCAATAACCGCATAATGGAGCTTACAAAATAATGACAGCAAAAAAGCAGTTAATTCAAGTCAAAGGCTTGCCTGGTTCGGAAAAGGTACATTACAGAATGGGGTCTATCAACTTTGCCTACATTTCAAGCCCGGCAACAGGTAGGACCCAGCTAACCAGTACTATGACCTGCCGAGAAAATGCTCTGAAGAAGGTCTGGCATGCAGCAAATGATTATGACCAAAACGATTCCCTACCTCCTTTTGATTTTTCAAAATTGAGACTTTTGATTATCCACGACCCCGCAGATTTTGCGGACTTCCGTCGTAAGCTATTCAGTGGAAAAGCCGCTCTAAATATTTTGGAAAAGATCAACAATTGGGAACCGAGCAGTATTACCACAGTAAAACACCCATGTTATGATAATGCATGGCTGCTTACTGGTCCGGCTGAATGGTTATCACAACCACAACTGCTTTCCCTGGCTACATGGATTTTGAGATTAGCTGCTATCAGTGGTCCACTAAACACTGACAGTTATGATGCTCTGGAAGCCAGTTTGTATAACATCAAGGAAAAGGTACGCAGAAGTAATGATGGTGTAACTACTGATAATCTTTCATATCTACAGAGTTTCTGGGATAAAATGTACATCATTCTGAAATATTATCAGGAAATTTTCAAAAATGTCGATATCAAAACTGCCTGGCCCGAGCCTGGAAAACACGAATACGTTCACATTAATGGCGGAATGCTTTCATTTGTGGATGAAACCGTAGACTATACCAATTATGTTGCTTCGGCTCAAAAAAGGTTCCGTGAACTGTGTGGGAAATATCTCCCGCGAAAAAATGAACTCATTAAAGGAGGAAAGTAAGAATGACAATGACTATTGGGTGTGATCCCGAATTCTTTTTGAAAGAGCGTAAAAGTGGAAAGTTGATTTCTGCAATCCCATTCATTACCGGAACAAAAGACATGCCTTTCAGGCTTCCACTCGGTGGAAATATCCAGAGAGATAACGTGGCGATGGAAATAGCCACAGATCCTGCAGACAGTGTGGAAAGTTTTGTAAGTAACATTCGAAACACACTAACGGAAGCCATCAAGACCTTGCCCAGCGATACCGAAATAGTGGCGGCACCTTCTGCAAGCTTCGATCCTGATCAGCTTACCCATCCTGAAGCACAAGCATTTGGCTGTAACCCGGATTTCGATGCCTGGGAAGTAAAAGAAAATGACAAACCTTGTGCAGTGGACAACACTTTCCGCTCTTGCGGGGCTCATATCCATGTGGGAACCGACGGAAAAGATGAAAATGTCTTCTTGCTCGACTTTGAGGGAAAGCTGCAGATGGTGAAGATTATGGACTGTATTCATGGCATCATCTCTTCGGTACTTGACTCCAACAAAGAAGCCATTGATCGGCGGCAGCTTTATGGCAAACCTGGTGCCCACCGACCCAAAGAATATGGTGTAGAATACCGGGTGCTTTCCAACTACTGGCTCAAAAGCCCGATCACAGTGATGATGATGTATTCCTTAACTCAGGATGCCCTGTCCATTGTTCGTAATGGCAAGGCAGATGAACTCATTGAAGAAATGGATGAGAATCAGGTGCGGAATACCATTTCCAATGGTGATGCTGCAGTCGCCATGAAAATGATTGAGGTCTCGTTGATTCCGCGACTGAGCAATGACTCCATATTTTATTTCAACGAAGCATTGGCAAAAGTGAAAGCCAATGATATGAACTTCCATGCTGAATGGAATCTCTACGGAAAGGAGAAGGCTGCATGAAAATCGGAATAGTAGCATCCTCAAGCAAGACACAATACTTCATCAACCAAGCTTATGTCCAATACGTAGCAGAAGCTGGGCTGACTCCAATTCTTATCACACCTGAAATGCCAACCGAAATGGTACTCGGCATGATCGAAGGTTTGGTACTTCCAGGAGGAATTGATTTGGATCCCATTTATTACGGAGAAGACAACAGTTCATCTTTTGCCGTTGACCCGGAAAAAGATACATTCGAACGAAATCTTTTTCATATGTCCAGAGAACGTGGCCTCCCAATATTTGGCATCTGCCGCGGTTTTCAGTTGATTGCAAGAGAATACATGCTTGCCGACAACAAGATGGATGAATTCCTATATTTCTGTGAACACATCAGCGAGCACAATCAGGTTGATAATCAACAACTATCCAGAAACATTTGTCAACATTATGTTGAGTATGCCCCAAATACGCTGTATGGTATCAAACCTGATTCGGCTCTGCCACATCATATGCCGGTAAACAGTATGCACCATCAATGCTTGGTTGCCGATTTTAAGCAAAAGAATGTTCTCGGAGCTAGAGCTTTCCGTATGGCTGCATGGACGCAGCGTGGATTGAAATTGGCTAAAAACAAAGTAAGTACCGAAGTTGTTTGTGAAGCCTTCCGAATATTGAAATGGGGCAGTCCCATTCTTGCTGTTCAGTGGCATCCAGAAGAATTGCGAGATATCAATCTTCTTCGCAATTTCTTTCTCAATCAGGAAACAGGGCTTCAACAACATTTCGAAGCTGTGTAGGAGAAGTAATGGCATTTAATGTAAAAATAACATATGAGGACGACACGATACTTGAAGTGGTTTATAGGCTTCGGCACATTGTGCGACATTTTCGTAGAATGAAGGAAAGAGATTCTACGATAACGTACATCAAGTCGATGCCTATAACCCCTTGGTTGTTAGCTATGGCTTTCGAAGACGCTGTTTCAGACACAAGTACTGTCTCTATAAAATGCATTGAGATACAGGAGAAAACGATAGCATGAAACCTGAAATATCGGGATATTTGAAAGAGATAGAAGATGTCGGATGGGTACAGGAAATCATCATGGAGCGGTTTGATAATGCTCTGGAATTTATGACACCGCATTCAATCATATATGGGGGTGCCGTTAGAGATTGCATAGCCAATAAGGAATTGGTTGGCGATCTTGATTTTGCGGTTCCTCAGGATGATTTCCATAAAATCTCTGAAGCTTTTCAGACTAATCCAAAATGGATTCCATTTAATTCCTCCGCCATGGAAATCTTTTCCATAAATTCAGACGATGAAGATGAAGTAGCACAGCCGGTAGCCAAAGCTCCAGTATTGAAAATAAAAAACTCTGGTGACATGGCTAAAAAGTTTGCTCCGATGTCATCCATTTCCTCATTCGTAACTATGGGCGGAAAAGTAGTACAACTCATAACATCCAAATATCAAGACAGAGACCCCTTGCAAAGTGCTATCTACGTTGCACGCATGGTGGACATTGTCTGTTGCGGCATGATAATGCTTTGTGATGGGCGTATCTTTGAAGCTGTCCCAGGAGCATATCAGGATTGTATGGAGGGTGTTCTTCGTATAAACAAAAGTTCCGATACTATATACCTTGATGCTCTGGGAGCCCGCGTTGAAAAATTGGTTTCCCGTGGTTGGAAGAACACAATAAACGTAAACAAAGTGATAAAAGAAATTGAGGACTCCAGGGAGAGGGCTAAGAAAAAAGAACTACGGTTAAGAGAATTGAGAAACAAAAAAAGTGGCATTCCACGTAGTGAAGAATTGAAAGAGTATAATTTCATGCATGGTGGCCCTAAGGAAAGTTTATTTTCCGGCGGATATATGCAGGAGATCTCCAAACATCAGATAGAAACATTCTTTTCTGGAAACATCAATGAATGTCTTAGTCTACTTGAATTATTTGCTTCGAAATCAGGTATAAATTTAAGAGTAAAACAGACCCCAATTGGTAATATCTATTATGAAACAGCCAACAGCGGGCAGGCTCATGATATCGAAAGAAAACTACGACAGTATTATGAAAAAAAATCTTTAGGAAACAAACCCAAGCGTTTTGAGCCAACATTTAAAAAGTTAGAAGCCAAGCTGGAAAATCCCTTCAGTAACGCAACTATGGCTATTCCAGTTGATACCTCAACACATGGATCGGCGGGCAATTTATCATCGTCTTGGGGAACCACAACGGGCACCACTATGTATACTATCTCAACAACATCGAGTTCCGCATATCGATATTAACATGAAAGGAAATACCTAATGAAAACTGATTTGTTCTTTGTGTATGGTACACTTAAGGTAGGTGGACGATTTGCAAAGCAATTTGATTCCGCCAGGTTGAATTCCGTAAAGGCTGAAGTCGAGAAATTCGACCTATTTGATCTTGGTTCTTTTCCTGGAATAAAACCGGGAACCGGTAAAGTTGTGGGTGAGCTTCATGAATACAAAGATCCCGAGAAAGTTACACACTCGATGGATATGATTGAAGGATATCAGCCCGAATTGAGGGATGGTATGTATTTGAGAAGACGCGTCCAAGTCAAAACCGAAGCCGGGGAAATAAAGGAAGCAAATATCTACGTATTCAATTTCAAGGTTCCAAAGCATGCAAAAAAGATTGAATCTGGCTGCTGGCCTTTGCCAAAATAACAAACATTTATCAAGGAGATAAGATACATGAAAATCGTAGAGATCGTTCGTGATGCAAGAAATCTGGCACTTCCTATCATCTTCCGCGTTGGTGATCCCGTAGTTGAAGGCGGACATACTGTTTCCGAAATTCTATATTGTCGTGATGGCTACAGTTCCGGAGCCAAAGGAAGACGTCCATCATATGTCATCAAATTCATCGACACGCCTGAAGTACGAGTGATCCCGGAGACGGAAGTCTTTGACATGGCTATATTACCAGATGAACCTACCAAAGGCAAGAAAGATGACGCCGCCAAATCAGAAGCAAATATCGACCTGCCCGCATAAAGGAGAAAGTAATGCCCAACAAGATTTTGGTATTAAATGGTAGCAGTTACAGAAGTCCTGTCGAAGGTTTAGGGGATGTGACTGTTAGATCAAGAGAATTTCTGGAAAACCCACGTGAATTCAAACTGGTGTTGTTCACTGGTGGGGAAGATATTACTCCGATGCTTTATGGTGATACAAGTCCAAAAGGTATTTGTCACTACTCTATGGAAAGAGATAAATTTGAAATTGCCATTTATGAGAAAGCCCTCGAACATGGGATAAAGATGACCGGCATCTGCAGAGGGGTTCAGTTCCTTAACGTTATGGCTGGTGGACGTATGATGCATGACGTAACCGGACATGCTGGACGTGATCATCTTATGGAAACGGCTGCTGGTAACAGACTCATAGTGAACAGTTATCATCATCAAATGATTCTTCCTCCCGTAGGAGCAAAGGTTATCGGTTGGGCGGCAAAGAGCCTTTCGATATCGTACATCGGCAATGCAGATCTGAAAGTTGATTATCGCGGAAAAGAAAATGAAGCTGTTATTTTCCCAAAAATAAAAGCTTTCGGTGTTCAATATCATCCTGAAGCTATGGCTGAGACCACAGCAGGCTTTAATTATTACAGAAACATGATTATTGATGCTTTGGAACTTCCATGGGAAGAATTCATTGCAGCTTATACCAGGGGAACAGACAATGATGAACGGCTTGCGATGTGTGAATATGGCAGTACAGCTGCCGGATAAACGAATCTTACTTCATAAGCTGACAAATAACGCTCAGTGGTGCATTACCATTGAGCGTTACATCAAGGCTACAGAAGCACCTCTAGATTGTGTGAATGATATTCTTCTAAACTTATTCGGAATAAATCCATTCAACTACAATGATGATTTTGCCGAAATAAAAAGGTATCCACCAACAAAGGGGATAGAAGATAAGAACATCATCATATACATCGCAAAATTGAAGTCTGCGATAGCATTTCAAGCCAAACCAAACGATCAATTTATGGCGATGCCTTGGAGTACTCTTCTGAAAGACATTATGACCAATTCTGTCTACGCTGAATATAATTGTCTTCCAAAGCACACCCCAAATGCTGTCACAATTTCGCGTGAGTTACACATCAAGGAGGTATTTTGATAAATGAACCATCCACTAAAGCGATATGTTGAAAAGAATCAAACAGCGGAACAATATGTTGGAAAAGAGGTATTCCTGGTAGTCGGGAGCGAAGATGATGAAGACGCAAACGATATAAATATTTTTGAAACCTGGGGAGATTTGATAGAGCATCTCAAAACATTGACCCCGACAGCCGATCCAGAAACAAGAATATTTCATGGGGTTCTTGCAACTGGAGAAATCTTACCGAGCTCATTTCATGGAAAATCCGCCTACGTTGTGTGTCTTGATCCGTATGAAACTTCAAAGGGTAGCATAGCTGAATCTAGCAGTGAATGTCCAGAAGGTTTGGCTGAGGAAATAAGTGAAGTTATGAGGCTTGGAGGACCACTATCCGATATGAAGACAGATATCGACGATATTTATGTTCTATACGGATATCAGCTCGAAACATGTTTATCTGTAAATGACGAGGATTTGGATGATGAGGTCATAGCAACGTGTAAAGATATCGCTGACGAACTTGAAATAATTAAAATAATGGTTGAAAATACATAGGAGGTGGTATGGCAGACACGTTAAAGAAAAAGAACATCGAGTTACAAGTCTTTGGAGAAGGTACCGAAACTACGTATATTGGACGGTTGCTTGGATTATTGTCTCCGAAAGAATATGATGCACTCTTCGTAAAACCTGAACTTAAAAACAAAATTACCACTGTAGAAACAACACCTCTAAATGTTATTGGCGAGATGGAGAAAGTTGATGGCTTTCGTATTGCTATGACTGTCAAAAAACGCAATGACGAGGTTATCCCCGGTAAACTCGTTTTCATATCTGAGCCATTGGAACATGTGAGTTCATATGTTTCATCGTCCGAAGTGTCATTCGTTAGTGCAAAGTCGTATTTCATTGCTGCGGAGGTAGATGCGTAAATGTCAAAAATTATACCCATAACCAGTCAAATTTTCAACACTGGTACGAAATTTGTGGTGACCGATGATACAAAAGATAGCACATTTGGTCCAGGAACAACAGGTTTTGTATCGTATGTGAAAGGACATGATCAAGACTATTCAAATGTTATTTATCTGCATGCTGTCGTTTTGAAAAGAGGTAAAACTGGTAAAAGGAGATTAGATAACAGCGAGCTATCAACTCCAATATTCGATCTCAAAGATGAAAATATCCATAAAGTTATGCCCGAAGAGAAACGAAGGTATTACGTGCACATCGAACCAATATTGCCTTGTGAAGACACGATACAGAATATGTCAGATATAGACTTTCTAGGATGGGCACATTCTCAGACCATGTATATTCACAAGCTAAGTACAAGAGCAAAGCACATAAGCTCTTGGCCAGGAGATCTGGATCACTTTTTAAATCGAATACTTACCATCAATGAATATTACAGTGAAGATTTGGGAGACGAATTGTTCAATCCTGCATTTAGAGAGAAATTCGCAAAAAGTATTCGGATGTTGGAATCAACGTTGGTAAAGTGTGCTCTGTCATACATGATCAAGGTAGCTGACATAGAAAGAAGAGCGATTTCAGATCTATGTTCAGAAGGATTGAATATAGGTAATCCTGACGTGATGCAGGAAACTTTGTTAACATTCACGAAAAAGCTAAATGCTTTACAGACCCTGGCATTGGGCCATGGCAAAAAAGAGATGGCTAACGCTGTTAAAGAAGCTACAAATGGTATGGCCTGGTTGTAGCTCTCTAATCGAAAACCAAACTTGGAGGTAGTATGTTTGACCCTGGAACAAAGATCATCTTGGTCGAAAGTTCACTCCACAAAACAGTGGGACCTAGAAAAGGCAGCATAGGATACATTTCCAACTGCTATGATACTCGTACTTTTAACCTCATTAAGGAAGGATTTGATTATGTGAGCGTGATTGCTTCTCTCTGTGAAGTATTATTCATACGTTTTGGATTCGAAGAGCGTGGAAGAATGGAGAGGAAAACAATCATAGCTTTATTTCCAATGTTTAGAAACGGAGACATTAAAAAGGCGAAGAATAAAGAAAATGAGCCAAGCATTACGAGACCTATGGCAAATCTTTGCCAATTGATAACCTCCCAAAAGGATTCATATTTATGGGAGAACATAAAGGCAAATTATGAAACTTCACCGAACGTACCAATCGTGGTAGCTTCTCCATTAAATTATGACAACACTGATTTAACAATGTGTGATGACATCGAATTCAGAGCCTGGATTCTCTCATATATGACCAATGCCATCATGTCAAAATTGATCAGAGGAACAAGGCAATCAGGTCATTTTTCCAAAAGCAATGATAACGAGCTTAGTTCAAAAGAAACCTGGGACGAACTGCAACTTTTAATAGATGATAGATCATACAGGAGAGATTGTGTAGATAGATGGGCTTCTAGTGCAGAAACCCGAGCAAAAAGCATCTCTCTCATCAGGAAGATTGTGGCAGTTCAATCACGCTCTTTTATGAAAAAGGCAATGGAGGATATTAACAATATACACAATATAGATATGCATGACTATGTATCTATCATCTACAACACAATCTGTCCATACATGCATAACAAGTTGGTAATGTCTATATTTACAAAACTCTGCTACAATTTTAATGTGCCGGAGATAACCGCTACGATTAGAGAAATCGAAGCAATAATATCGGAATGTACAGCACTCTCCGATAGTATGTTGAAGACCAACAATGGTTTTGGCTACACGTCACTGATTTCTAAATAAAGGAGCATGTTGCATGAAAGTTGATTTAGCAAGAGCCCAGCATCTGGTAAATACTATTGTTACTCAATTTAAAGCAAGAACAGAAACCGAAGGTCGTAAACATGGAGTTGATTACGGAATCTCCTTAGATGTTACAATCGACAAAAGCAATGTACTCTGGTTATCCTTTGCCAAAGATACTGAAAGACACAACGTCACCATTCCATTACCGTTCGACATGGATGGTGTCACCTTGATTGAACAGAAAGAAGTGACACGAGCAGTGTGCTCTTTTTGGATGGAAAAAGACCAAAGAGAACTTGACTACTTGTCAGCCATGTATTATATTATTATGGATGTACCGAGTGGTTTTGTCTCTGAAGAACTCATAAAAGCGACCCCTTATCTTCAGCAAATAATTTACGGTTTCAAGAATGGCAATGCCTCTATTATAATTTATCGCCTTCAGCGAGCTATTAATGAGGTTATAAACAAAATGCCGCTGCATGAAACCGTTATGAACAGTTTCGTAATGAACAATCGGTTGATAATAATCGATCCTGATTTCAATGAACTGCGTTCCCCTGAATCTCGTCTTGCTTATCAGGTGGCAAAATCGGTGAAATATTTTGATAAGGGTTGGACTTCGATAGGGCTTGCCGATGGAGGATTAGCAGATAAGAATTACATCCTGAAAATTGATCTGCGAAAGATATCTCCATTTGCATCTTGTTACCACAATCCCCAACGTAATTTGTATTCAACTTTGGGAATGAAAGGTGATGAACTTCCCGCAATTCGTAGTCAATCCATGCAGGATTTGGCTGATACTGGAATCGTTCGTAAGGGTTGGAATTTGTTTACAGCATTTGTGGATATCCCGGATGTATTTGAAGATCAGATAATGATCGACAAATCTCATGCAAACAAATTCGTAGAATATGACCGACGTTATCAAATCTTTGGATCCTTGCGTGTAGATGAAGGTAAGTCTATCAAAACCGGCGACGTCATCGGAATAGCTCCAGATCAAGAAGCTATCATATTCGAGGCTTATTGTGATTCAGCTAAGGTAAGCAAAATCTCCGAAGCGGTTATGTCTATTGGTGGCGTTGCTACCAAGGTGTTTAATGTTATAATCACGTATCGGAGACTCTTTCGTGATGGTTTCAAGGTTACCAATCTTCACGGAAACAAAGGTATTGTTCGCATGATGGATCTTGGTTATGCTTTTGATCCGCGTACCGGAGAGAAACGCAAAATAGATATTATTGTGGGGGCAAAAACTACCGGAAAAAGAGGTAACTATGGGCAGATAATGGAAGCTCTTGCGAGCTGTGTTTTCGATCCGAGTCAAGATGCCCCCCTGATTATCAGTGATGATTGGACACAGCCGATGGACCAGGTTGAAGCAGGGCTTGAAAAGCGTGGGTTCAGAAGAGATGGTACATGGGACTGTGATACCTACGTTGGAAAAGTCAAGGCTGTCTGTGGAAAAGTCTTCTGGGGATGTATAAAAACTCCTGAAGATCAGATCTGGAAATCAGGAGTTACCACTGCTAGAAATGGCAAAGAAGTACGTACAGCAGGCTTGAAATTCTCTCATGTGGAGTTCCGTGCCATAGAAACTCGTTTTGGTGTTGACAATCCGATATTGGACGAGATAATGAGCTATGCACAGGGATCCGAAAACATTCATCAAATGCTCGAAATGCTGCGTTCCAAGATAGGTGAGTATCCCAAACGTCCTGTATTGGGAGTGGAACAGGTAAGACCGATTGATCAAGCTGCTGGAACGATAGTTTCTGGACAGTACATCGGTGGAACAGTGGTAGATGAGTATTTCTATCCTGATGGATTTTTGTTCAGGCTTCCCATACAATATCAGAGTCTGGTCGATGAAGATGGTGAGATTCTCCATGAGGGTTCTCCGATTGTATATGAACAACTTTCGCCAGAGCAAAAGGCTAAAGTAAAGGAAGCATATGCTACCGATTATCTGTATTTCCCAGATGGTATACTGCGTAAGTGTTGGAGACACGATGCTGGTAAATATGGCTTGAGTGAAATCGGTGTATTGGTAAACAACGTGGTGGTTATGTCCCACAGATTGGTTGCAGATCCAAATAACCCCATTAATCATAGATTGTATTACAATTCTATCTATTCGTATTTTGATAGACTGTCGAAGATGATGGGTACTAAGAATGGAGAAATAGCTACATATGCAATGTCAGTTAGATATCCATTCTCAGTTAAGGCTGTTGCCTGTTTAAGTACCACCATTCCCAAGAATACTGTGGAAATACACCGGGATATGGCACGTTCTATCAAAGTCAATGATGGAGATGTGGTTTTGGCTGAGAGATTTCCCTGTCTTGGATTCATGTCTGTTCGTCCACAGAAAGTTAGGGTTACTGACGATCCGATGTGTAAGTATGTTATCCGTGCAAGTGGGAATAGCTTGGTATCTCAAAACCTCGATTTTGATGGCGATGTTTTGTACCTGGCAGCTTTCCATACTCCAGAAGCTAGAATGGCTCTTCTTAAAGAATGGACGAATCCAAACACAACCTGTTATTCGGAAATCCAGAAACTCAATGAGCGAAAAGGAGCTCCCCATATAAAGGAATTTGGTTTGTCAGACTTCAACATAAAGCCATTTAACATCTTGACCTGCAAAGAGCACGCCTCCATCGTGGAAAAGAACACTGGGGTAAAAGCTCAGACTGGACCAGTAATTGCTTTGACGTACAATATCATGAGAATTGTAGAGAATTCCGAACTTGCCAAAGACCAGAAAATGAAGGTGGCAATAGAAATGTTTCTTGAAAAGGCTGCTCAGTCAGTGTTTGAACAGAAACATGGCGGAAAGTCTCTATACGAAATAGTGATTGAAGGCGTCTGTACTGCAAATGTAGAAATGCTGGTGGAAGTAGGCTTTAAGCGTGGTACCACAGAAAAGCTGTGTGCACTGATCATCAATCGTGCCAATGGTCTTGGAATTTTCGACCTGGTGGTATACCATGAGAAAATGAAAGAAGCTGGTGGAAGTAACCTGATAAGCACCATTGTTCGTGCTCAAAATCGTATTTATTTTGCAAGCCGTTCACAACTTGAGGGTATAGCTCTGTTGAAAGCCCTTGAAGCCCCAGCTACCGATATCCCCAGTCGTATGTATAAATGGGTTATGTCTGGTAAAGCAGAGCGTTCTCACACGGTCCTTGAAAAGATGTCGGAAGGAGAGCAGATGCAACTGATCAGAAATGAAAAACTTCGTGGAGCTTGTGGTTCCTTATGCGAGCTTATTGATAAAATGTTCGATAAATCGTGCGATGGTGCGGAAAATATTTCACCAACACCTACGCATTCTTCGGAAGGAGGTTACGGCTTTGCAAAAATCCATTACTATAGGGGAGACAACGATACACCTCGGGAACAAACTGCGGGCTAACAAAAATGCAGAAGTACGTGGCATCTGTCCTTGTGATGAAATTGTAGAGGTCAAAGCAATAAAAACAGAGGATCGTTCTTATGTTGGCCTCTACAGTGAAAATAAACACAGATCCTGGGGAAGTCTGGATGGTGCTGTTAACTCATATCATGGAGTATGGCAGGATGCTGAAGGACTTTTCAACTTCTTTGATTTGATTTATCGTGATAAGATTGTTACCACCGATTATTATTTCAAAAAGAGAAGTCTCAAAGGGATGAAATGCAAAGTGTTGTACCAGAATCATCGACAGGGACAATGTTTCGTGGAATTTAATGAAAATGTGGGAGGAGGGAGTGCTGACGGTCTTGGAAAATCAGGACATTGTGTAGTCCTTCCTTCTATATTGTTGGAAAATATGGAAGAGTTCGAAGAAAAAAAAGCTAAGGCAAAAAAGAAGGTGATTGATAAACCGGATGTGGTAGCCAAACCCCCAAAGAATGCTGAACCTAAAGCTGGAAGATGGTTAGATCAACCTGTACTTTCTGACGCTGCTAGTGTCGATTGGGAAAGAGCTGCTAAAGACTTATGGAGAGTGGATGAAATAGGGCACCCAGCAGAAAAATACTATGTTTCCAGCAGTGAATGGAAAAAGGAACATCTGGTCCCAGCACCACAAAGAAGCAAAACCTTTGAATCCATAGAGACTGTTGGGGAAGAAGGTTCTGAAATAGTTCCTAGCGGTTACATTGATTTTGGAGAAGAACCAGATTTTTATGATGAATCTTAAAATATAAGGAGATGTTACAAATGGCAGAAAAGAAAACCTGGCGTGGAATTCAGATAAACGCCGCAACATTTCAAGGAGAGATTATAGCAGATCCCGTATTTAATGGTGATTATGCATTTCTCACATTACGAACAGTTGTAGTTCAGCGTGACCCAAATGGCCAGATCACGGAACTTGATCAAGATATACCTCTGATGGTTGAGCCTGGAGGACCAGTAAATGTGGTCAAAAGCCATATAAAAGCTGGTAGAAAACTTCATGCTGTGTGTCATTACAAAAGTTGGCAAGCCCAGGGTTCTTTGCAACATGCCTTTGTGGTTCGCAAATTTGATCTAGGTGACAAACCATACGATGGTCCGGCAACCGGAAATACGCCTCCTTTACCCAGTTGATATTGAAGGTCGGCTAGCCCGGCCTTCAGTATAACAAACCTTTCAACTGGAAACAACATGCTTAGGAGGAAACTCATGGGAGAAAAGATTGCATTAGGTACAGCGATGGCAGGTAGTGGCGTCGCAATTGTAAGTGAGCCTACAACTATTGAAGAAAGAGTCGAGGCTCTACAGAAGCAAGTGGAGGACTTGATAAAAGCCTTTCATGTTATAAGTAGCATCCGAGTGAAAGATAAAAGACAACAGGAAGTATATGATAATCCTTGTTTTGCTAACGCTAATAAAGACGGCGTACCAATCGGCTTGAGCTTAATGGGGACATCTGTAAAGGGTGGAATTCATGTACTGACTGTTAATGCAGATGGTTATTACATAGGTATAACAAAGTATGATTCTTTGTCTGCCGCCGCCGAAACTGTTAGCGGTGTTAGAAGAAGTGGTTGGACATACTGGAAGCTGCCTGATGGTCGGACAATAAAAGAGGTTTTCGGAAAAAGGTAAAATACAATGAGTAAGAAGAGTAAGCTCAAGCGAAAAAAGTACCAATACACGAAACACGAATTTATTCAAGCTATTTGTGAAAAGTGTGGTTTGTGCAAATCTCCGATAACTCCAGAATTTTGTTACGAGGGTGTATATAAGGACAACCCTAAAAAGTTCACTAAAATGATCTTAGAACAACTTCTCAATGTAAGACATTGGTTGACAAACGCTGGTCATACAAGTATAACAACATGTCCAGATGATTGGATTCAATATCTGCTTCAGACAGTGTTCTGTAGCTCTGATTTTTGTGGAAAATTACCAGAAGAAGGTCAGTCGTGTAAAGCCATTGCTGGATGTCTTCATACTTTTCGGAGACAAATAAAAGGGCTTGATAAAAACCTGGCTATATTCGATGGTACTTGTAATAATATTCTCGGCAATATCTTTGTACCTAACAATAATATTATCAATTATCAAGACTTCAAAAATAAGAAAAAACAGAAGCAGAAATATAAGTACGTTGTTCAACAACCACGAACACCTACTTTCTTCTGCAATGAAAGTTTTAAAAAGGAGATAGGAGAAATTCTGGATGGAGATAATTATCGAGAACAGGATAAGGATTAAGAATCCACCAGATATTCTAAAACATCTTCTGGTTGAACAACTTCGTATACCAAATCCTAAATATGCTGAAGCCCAAGCTTCTGGGCGTAGTACGTGGGGAGTAGATCCTTTCATAGTCAACTTTATGGTATTACCGGATGATAGTTTACTAATACCAAGAGGATTGAGATCCTGGCTAATGCTTAAAATAAAAGAATTTGGCATAGATTTTGTATTGACGGATAAACGTACTAAATTTGATCATATCGAAATCGATTCCTCCATGATAAAGTATCGTCCATATCAATTTGATGCTGTTCTAAAAATGATATCCGATGCTCCAGAAGGAGTATTGGTGGCTCCAGCTGGCAGTGGGAAAACAATCATGGGATTGAGTATAATTCCATTATTAGGACAGCCAACTCTATGGCTTACCCACACAGGACCTCTTGCAGATCAGGTGGTAGAAAGGGCTAAAGTTTTCTTACCGGATATTGGAGAAATAGGAGCAATCGGGGCTGGAAAATGGAATATCGGTAAAGTTCTTACCATAGGGATGATACAAACTTTGGTTCGAAATGCTGATGAGTTGATAAAACTACGGGAGACATTCGGACTCGTTGTTTTAGACGAAGCTCACCATTGTCCAGCCCGAACTTTTTTAGATGTTCTTTGTCATTTAAATCCTTACTATATGTACGGACTCACAGCTACACCATATAGGAGGGACAATCTAGAACAACTGATGTTTCAGACAATTGGTGTAACAACAACCACTATTCCCATAAAAAATGTGGAAAAATATGGTGGAATTATAATGCCAGTAGTATGGCAAAGGACTATTCGTTCCAAAGCTGTGGAAGGAAACGATATTCAAGCAATTCTTGACAAATGCATTGTGCACAATCCTAAACGGACATCTATAATTGTGGAAGATGTACTTCATGAAGCTAAAGCTGGTCATTTTTGTATAGTAATAAGTGACAGACGAGAGCATTGTGAAATGCTTTATAAACAAATATCTATCGGATGGGAAAAAACAGGGATTGCAACCGGAAAATACAGTAAAAAATATGTTCAAGAACAGGTGGCAGCATTTAATGATGGCAGGATAACTGTTCTCATAGCTACTTTTTCCTTACTTGGTGAAGGTTTCGATGTACCATTTCTCGATCGTGCATTCATATCCATGCCATTTAGAGCAGAGGCTAAGGCAGAGCAGTTGATAGGAAGGATACAGCGTTCCTTTCCAGGTAAAAAGGATGCTATAGTATATGATTATGTTGATGAAGATATCGGCGTTGTAAAAAATCAATACTATAACAAGAGTAAATCTTGTAGATATCGTACCTACATGAGACTTGGAGTAGTTGTCGAAGCACACTAATTTAAGGAGAAATATGGAATTAAATATAAACATATCACCCACTATGGATAAGGAAACCGACTGGAATGATAAGTATGAGCATCGAATAGTCAGAATTCCTCAGGCTTATCGAGAAAAGAACAATTTAAACATTGGAGATTTTCTATACCTTCGAACAAAGACCAACGGTCTAAAAATGTTTCAGATTGCAGAAGCTTTCAAAGAGGATGTTAACAGAGACCAGTACTGTGCTTATGTTACCACGGAAGTAGATCATGAGCTATGCATAAAGGACCGCTCACTTGGTGAGGTTTCAAGAGTCACAAACATTACTTTGGGGTGCGACCCTGAATTATTTATAATTGATAAGATGACTGGGAATGTGGTAGCTGCCCACAGATTTATGAAAAAATATGGTGATGTAGGGCATGACGGGATGCTTTTAGAATTCAGACCAAATCCTAGTCTGTACGCAGAAGAAGTATGCAATAACCTATGGTATCTTGTTAAGAAAGCTAGACATATGTTAAATGCCTTCTCCGAGGGAAATAGGATTGCTATGGTTGCTGGTTCTTCTTGGAATGGACTTACCGCCGGATTCCATTTACATTATGGCATGCCAAAAGGACTTCTTGGTCAGCGACCCAACGTAAACACTGTAGCAAAACTTATGACCACTGCTTTTGATTACTATGTTGGTGTTCCCTCTATAATTCCAGAAGGAAATACCGATATAGCTAGACGTACCACCAAATTTGTGGAATATGGAAAACCTGGTGGATATCGTTTGGATAATCGAACTTTCGAATTCAGAATGCCAGGCGGAATCAATCTCAAGCATCCATTGCTTACAAGAGGGCTATTAGCACTCGGAGCTGTTGTTGCAGAAGATGTAGCCAGCAGAATAAATACATGCACAGATAATTTCATGGACTTAAATGGGATATTATCCGAGATGGATCTAAGAGCACTATATCCAAATCTACCTGATATCCATACATTTTATGGGATTATATGTAATCCTGATATAACTGCAGCAAGAAATCATTTTCGAACAATAAAAAGTGATGTGCGACAAATGGTCGGTTACGCACAGAGGGCTGAAGCCGTCGAATCATATTTTGAATGCATTGAAAAAGATGTTCAATTCGGAAACAATATAGAACAAAACTGGGGAGATTTTTACAATGAAAAACAGCAAGCACAAATGGTCGTTTTATAACCTTCCTTCCAGGCCCGACTTGTCGGCAGAAGACGTTGCGTATTGGAAAAACACGCTTAAGAAGATTATGAAAATAGGGATGGAGTTTGAATATAATCTTCCGGAAAAGAAGAATGGTTCTTGTAAAGGAGACAGTAGCACTTGTCCCTGTATAAATTTGTCTGCCGCCAATGCGTGCTGGCAACAGTGTATAAATAAAAGTGGTTGTAAAGCCATCGTTCGTGCAGTTGAATTCTGCGAAAAATCCACAAATACGTGCGAGGATGCAGATTGTGCAGCCTGCAAATTCTTTACCCCAAAATGTACTGGCATCTATTGCCCCAATTTCATCAGCTTTTGTTATGTATGCAGTGATTTCCAGACCGACTGTAAGAACTGCAAATATAGATATGATCCGGATAAAAATCCTGACAGCATCAGATTGCAGTTGCAAAACGAGCTGAAACCGAATAATTCCTATGGTCAGGTGAGTTCTACCGGCGTCCATAGCATCACAACTGATGGCTCTTTACTTGGTAAGAAGGGTGCAGAGATCATCACCGTTGGAAGACGTGTGGACTATTGGGAATTTTATAAGATGGCTAAGAACATCATCACTCTGGCAAGTAACCGTGGAGCATATCTGAATGAAAGATGTAGTACCCATATGCATGCTCTGGCGAGTTATTACGGAAAAGTTGTACCAGGTCAGGAGAAAATGGGTATTCCCAACAAAGTCAATGAGATGGAAAGAGATATGCCAGAAATAATTCTTGCCAATCTTCATCAGTTGGTTAGGCGTTATCAGAATGCTATGACCTGGATGGTGATGGGTTTGGATAATCCAAAACAGATGACTCGGTGGGAAAAGTTCAGAGTGAGCGTGCTTCCCGTCAGTGCAGTCATGCATCAAATGCGTGAAGTACAGGAAAAAGTTTCTGCCAATTCTGGCGGCAATAAATATGGCTGGATCAACTATAATCAGATAGAGTTCGCAAGTTCCGGCGATATACGAAGATTTCACGTTGAATTCAGAGCCGCTGACGGAATTATGAGCCCAAGTGCTATTGCTGCAATTGCCTGTATGTATTATGCTCTTGTAATCAAAGCCGTCGAAATCAGCCGCTATGGCGTTGTCGAAATTGGAGATCAGGCGTGGCTCGAACAGACCATGGAAATAAAAGGTGCTCTTCTCAACAATATGAAGGGTTATCAAGATGGTGACAGATTTTCGGATACCAGGGAACTTCACAAGTACTATGATGTTCTCATTGGGGAATCTCTTGATTTGGTACGGCAATTAAAATCCATATTGATAAACATCGGTCCGGCATATGAGGTTCTGGAGAAACTTGCCGAACGTCCTTGTGCCCTTCGAAGATGTGAGGGTCAAAGTTGGGAAGACATTGAAGCGTCGCTCGAAGTGATTATGAACGAAGAGGGGCGATTGGATGTTGCGTTGTCTGAAATTGTCACACTCAACCAGGTGTCTGAATGCAAAGACCTCGATGAATGGATTCAAGTAACCGGTCAAATTTTGCGTAAAGATCCTAATCTTGAAATAGATGTTGATAACGCTGTAATAGAAGATACGATTCGAGTATTTGTAGACAAGAATCGTGAAGACGGAAAACTGGTGTGGTCTAACAGAATTGGATCACCCATTATGATATAAGGAGGTCTCACGGATGTGTGCAATTTTCGGGTTAGGATTTTTGCACGGGCATACAATGCGTAATGGGAGCTTGATTCAAAACTTAATAAGGGCGTTATTCATACAGAATATGGTGCGAGGTCGGACAGCTTCCGGTCTCGCCTATGTTTCTTACGACGGCATTAAGGTTATCAAGAAAAATGTGCCCGCTCAAACCTTTATAAATCTACCAGAATATGACAAAGCTGAAACTGATTGTATGACTTTTGATACTTCAAAAAGCCGTCCACTATCTGTTATAGGGCATTGTCGTCTAAAAACAAAGGGTACTGAAACAAATAACATCAATAACCACCCAATCATATGTAATGATGTTGTGGGTGTGCATAATGGTTGTATATCCAATGATGACGAGTTATTTGGTATGTACTCTCGTTCTTTCAAACGAAATGGTGAAGTGGATAGTGAGATAATCTTTTCTTTAATAAGTTATTTCGCAAAAGAATGCAAAATCCACGAAGCCATTCAAAAAATGTCAGTTATAACCCATGGAAGTTTTGCCTGTGCAATGGTACACAGGTTACAGCCTCATGTTATATGGCTCTTTCGTCGTTACAATCCGTGCGATGTGGTGCTATTCGAAGATGTTGGTCTACTTTCCTGGGCATCTGAAAAAAGCTATATCAAAACTTCAGTAAGCGGCTTTCTTGAAGAAGGCAAAATAATTAAACTTGAGCAGAATTCTGGAATCGGTATAGATCTTTACAGAAATAAAATACATCGATTTACCCTTGAAGAGCCTAAACATTACACAATGTATTAACTTGATTCTGGGAGGAATCGTATGGAATTAGTTGAAATCTTACTAGGTATAGCGGATAAGGAATCCGCTTATACTGCCATAGTAGCATATGATGAGGGACAAGGTGTTCCCTTACTCACGCCAATAATCGCTGAAAGAGTTGATCCATATGTTGTCAGAGGCACCATATATTTCCCGTCCTCGATAGGTCATCATTGCAGAAGTTACATACACATAAGTGAGAAGTCTATCCTGCCTTTGCAACCAAAGAAAATTATCAAAAACAGGCGTGTAAAAACCATAGATGAATTTGAATATAAGAAAGTAAGAAAAATTCAGGAGTTTATTCGTGCTGATGGGGCTATAACTTTCGTAATAGAAGAGCCTCTGGCGGCGATAGAGTTCATCAAAGGTTTAGGTTATTTCAAAAAGGAGTTTCCTTGTACTTCGTTCTGTGGTAATAATAACTCCGGAAGTAATAAAGGCCCCTCGGTTAATGGGGATATATTATCTCTTGTTGTAACAATGTATGATCTTCAGTATGCTATCCCTATATACAACAAGAAAAAAGCTGATGGGATGGCGATAGATGTAACATTGATGTGGCAAAAAAGTAGCGAAAAACTTCGTAGAATGTCATTTCTCAATGAGATGCATTTTATTGTAAATTCCTATCCTGATAATATACTATTCGTTGACGGAGTCAATGTTCGTGAAAAATCTTTTATAGGGAGTATGTATATATCTCACTGTATAGATAGGATGAACAATGAAATAGAACGACGCAAAATAGAGTCATTGAAGTTAAAAACAAATAAGAGTTAAATTTCATATAATCTTTTAAAACTAGGAGGAAATATGTGCGGACTGGTCGGAGCTCTCGCCTGTGGCGAATTTCAAGAGAAAAGGTTGGAAAGAATTCGGCAGGAATCTATGATTTTTCTGACAACAGAACTACTCACACTCACACAGACTCGTGGAAAGGACGCCACCGGTGTCGCTACAATGTTCGCTGATTGCGATTATATGGGATTGAAAATGGGTATCTCAGCCCAGGAGTTTATCGCAAGATTTGGAGATACGGAAGAAGATTATGAGGGCTACCTCAAAATCTGGAGAAAGAAAGTTCGTCCTGCAAAGATATCGATCGGACATTGTCGCAAACCGTCTACCGGTGGTGCCTCAGGACCCGAAAACAACAAAAACAATCACCCAATCAAAATTGGGGACATTGTTGGCGTACATAATGGCACGCTGACAAACCATGAAAAGATTTTTACCAACCTCGGCTGCAAGAGGGATGGTAACGTGGACAGTGAAGCAATTTTTCGATTACTTCATCACTATACCAACAATGGTACCGAACCTTTCACCACACAAGCCATTCAGGAGACCTGTAAGAGAATTTCCGGATCTTACGCTGTTATGGCATTCAGTGGTAACAATCCATTTCAGATGGCTGCTTTCAGGGACAGCAGACCCCTTGAGATTGCTATTATCCGCCCAATGAAACTGCTTCTGGTGGCAAGTGAAAAGGATTTTCTCAAAATGGCGATATTTCGCTACAACAAGATGGCGAATTTGTATCAAACCGGTCCAATGAGATTCATTCCATTGAAGAAAAGCGATGTGGATGTGGAAACTCTCGCGGATGATTCCGTATTTCTTTTTGATGTAAGAAAAGAGATAACTGCAGATACTAAAATAAAAGATCTGTATGTGACGGAAAAGATTCCGAGAACCGGTAAGATTTGGGTAAGTACAAAAGTTGGATCCGGTGTGACCACGCATACCACAAATCCGAATTGGAATGCTACACATGGTTGCCATTATCACAATGGGGTAAAAAAAACGGAAGTAACAGCGACCAATATGCCTTCAACGGTTGTGTCAAAAGCAGTTGGCCCCCAGTCCACAACCCCCACGATCCCGACAACTACCTCCACAGAGAGTGGTAAGGTAGATCAAAGAAGTTGCATGGTTTGGAACAGATCCTCTTCCCAGTATGAGTCTATGGTAGGTGTTGAGGAGACAAAAAAACATGGCAACATTGAAATCGATTGTGATAGTGGAAGAGTCATAGATATTAAAACGCAAGATATCATCGTTGTTGGTGAAGAAAAAGAGGTCAAAAAAAGTTCTACGATTACTAACACCGATGATGTCGAAACAAAACCGAATTTTATCCTTGAAGAATCTGACAAACCAGTTGACGATCTCATTTCTGATCCAGCGAGAATTAGCGAAATCGAAGTGTCAAATCCCAATAGTGACCGCAGTAAGACTGAAGATCCTGTCATCGCTATTTATAAACGCAATAAAACCGCTGATCCGTGCGATGAGTTCTTAGAACATCTGAAAACAGATGAGTCAGAAATTGCAGAGAAGACTGTAAAAATTGAAGTCGATTTGGGAACTCATCCAGATGTATTGGAAACTGCTGTAAAAATCACGCGTGAACATCCAAACTTCAGTTCAAATTCAGAATTGGCGAATGCTCTGGAAATCTCCAATATCGACGCCATGAAAAACATGGAATTGTATTCGTTGGCAAATCGTATTAAAGGCTTTTTCTTCAAACGTGCTTGGTACTCCGGTTATATTGCAAGATTGAATGAAGAAGGCAGTTTTGACGAAAACAAAAATGCAAGAAGCCTTCTGATCAGGACACAGAATAAACAGCGGTCTGCCCAAGCCACCATTCGTAACATGAAATCAATGACACGTGTACTCTGGAACATCTTGAAAAATGGAACAGAGGAATCAACACATGATGCTGCTGTAGATAGAGCCGTAAATGAAACTTTCGAGAAAGGAGAAGATCTTAAATCTGAAATTTTAGGAAAAGCGTTTAGACCTGGTGATTTTCAGGAAATGCCCATATTGAGTAAGATTGTGGCTTCTGTTGCAAACAAAGAAAACAAGTAGGAGGTACATAAATGGCTCGTGAAAGACTAACGCTCATTCCATCCGAAAAAATGGATCAAAATAAGAAAGAGGGTAGGAATGAGCACGGTCTTGTTCGTATGAGTAAGACCGCTCGTGAAACTCTGGGTTTCGATGAAAATGTAGAGATATACCCAGATACCAAAAGTACAGAAAAAAGGCTGGGAGGGGCTATGCTTTTGAATATTTTCCAAGCATTTTCGGAAGATATAAAGAAAGCTCGTGCCAATGGAATTAGCGAAGAAGAATTGAGCAGAGCAGGCTTCGTCACTACCAAAACTTTCCAAAAGATAACGGGGAGTGGAGATAAGAATCCATATAAAAGCATCTGGATAACCAAAGATGTAAACGATACGGTTATCGGAGCTGATCCCGAGTTCATTTTGTTTGACAATGACAACAATATCGTAAGAGCCAATAATGTTCTCAGCTTTAATGGTCCTATAGGCTGCGATGGAGCCATGGCGGAGATAAGACCAAAACCGGCGATCTCACCAGAAGAACTCGTTGAAAATATCAGGGTTCTTTTGGCTGATAACAAACATGTAAATAGCATAAAGCCTTATCGTTGGGTGGCTGGCTGCTATTACAAGGATGTAAATCGGGATTATCCAATCGGCGGTCATATTCATATCGGAAACCCAATTCAAGTTGCCAGAATTGAGGGCGGAAGAAGAGAAGATTTCTTCAGAAGCTTCAACAAGATTCTGGATGAATTGCTGTCTGTTCCCATGATTAAAATTGATGGTACAGCTTCTGGTAGGGCAAGACGCACAGAATGTACTATGGGTAAATATGGTTACTTTGGTGAGTTCAGGTTGTGCAATGGAAGATTGGAGCACAGGACGTTGAGTGGTATGTGGTTGATGCATCCAGTCCTTTCTACGCTTGTCCTGGGCACTGCCAAAGCGATTATTGACGAGGTCTATCGACATGTTGCGGATAAGAACTTCGATCTCGAATATATGTACCCAACTAAATTGCGAAATGCCCATATATGGGAAGAGGACTTCAATCATTGGGGAGAAATTCCCCTGGTAAACGATATAGGATGCAACCTATCGTCAAAGAGTATGATAGAACTTCTTCACAAATCAGACGTTAACAGAATTTCTACAAAGTTTCTCAAAGCCTGGTGGGGACGTATGAAAAAGCTAACCACCTACAATATGTATTCGACGTACATTGATGGTCTTTATGAAGTGTTGAAAAACAGTACTAAAACATTCCAAGACTATGACAAAACCCTCCAGAAAAATTGGCTTGAAGGAGCTAAATTTCTGAACTAAACCCTTAAAGGAGAAATATTTAAAATGCCAGTTGACAAAAACATAAACAATGCCTATCTTTGGTACAGCGGAGCAACAGATGTTACGGGTAAAAAGCTCGCAGAAGCTCTTGGAATGAAACACGGTGATAAGAAACCGGCAGTAAAAGACGTGTGTATGATCGTCGGTTGGGGAGTGAAAACCAAAGAAGCAACAGCCATAGGCGGCATTCCCGTATTGAATCATCCGGATAAAATCGCGTTGAACCGGAACAAAATGGAATCTTTGAAGCTGATGCAAGCTGCCGGTGTGAATGTAGCACCATTTATCGACACAGCACATGCAAAGACCATAAACCAGCCCAAATCGGCGGTTATTCTACCGGTCATAGGACGTACAAATTTCCATCAGGGCGGAAAAGGTTTCTGGAACTGCCCTACTATGTCTCATGTTCTGGCGGCAATTGATGAGGGAGCCGGGTATTTTCAAAATCTTATCGAAATCAAAGACGAATTCCGTCTTCATACAGTCGGTGATAAGGTGATCTACGCCGTAAAGAAAACCAAACGTACCACCGAAGAAATGGAAGAAGCATACATCAAACATGAGAAAGATCGACAAGTTTCCCTGGCTGCCAAGAATGGAGATGCTTTGGATGAGAAAACTATGGATGTTTTTCTTCGTCGGCAGGCCAAGAAGTTCGCCCAGGATGGTGCAAACATGCTCATTCGGTCCAACCGTCTCGGTTGGAAATTCGTTCGTGTGAAAACCATCGACAAAGCCCTCGAAGCAGAAGCTGTCAAGGCTCTGAAAGCAATCGGTCTGGACTTTGGAGCTGTGGATTGCTGTATTGATGCAGCCGGAAAGCCCTGGGTCATTGAGGTGAATTCAGGTCCTGGTCTCGAAGAAACCACGTTTGATGCGTGGGTGGAAGCATTTCGTACAAATATTACAAACATTCTTCAGCCAAAATCGGCAGAAGTCCCAAAAGAAGCCGTAATTGGAATTCCAAAGGATAATGCAAAAACGGTTGCCGGTGATAAGAAGAAATCCCTGGCTGAGAAAGTCAAGTTGATGAGCGATATGGTCGCTGCCGCTGATGAGGAAGAGGCGTCAGTATTGGGTAATATTTTCAAGAAGATGTTTGGTTAAGAGGTGGTTATGGCAGAATTCTACGTATCTGTATCAGAACAGAGTATGGCTATACAAATAGCTAATATGCTCAATCAGTATAACAAGTGGGCTACAAAGTTTTCTGCTCAGTCACTTTTAATGACTCCAGCCCGCTACTTCGTAGAGTTGGAAAATACGACTGTGGTGGGCTGTGCATCGCATTTCGAAGAATATGATACGTTGACTAAAATTCAGCATATTTGTGTTCTTCCTTCGCATCAACGAATGGGTATAGCGAAACGACTGACAACCTTGGCAATAAATTACTCTGAAACGGAATTTGTATATATGACGATTCGTGAGGATAATATAGCAAGTTTAAGACTTGCTACGTCTTTGGGATTCAAGTATATAACCAGACACTGGTTTCGAGACCATTGGACATTAACTTATGGAAGGAGAAAGAATCATGGTGGTAGACCAGAATACTACGCAAGCAGCCTGTAAGACAAATTATGTGTATCTCGAAATGATATTGAACAAAGATTCGAAGTATGATGTTGTTGCCGGATTGTTCAAGGGTATCATTGAGAAAAATGATGAAAAATTCATACTTTTACATGGTCTTAAGGAATCTACAAACGTTCTCAATCTTAAATTCTACAATATTATGACGATTGAGGAACTTGAGGACGACTATAAGAACATGACATATCTCACCGCCGAGGACATCGATCAATCTCTGGCGACAGAAATGGTGGAAAAGATTTATTCAGATATGATAACCAATAACTATGGTCTTGAAAACGACCCAAGAATATTGGATATCAAAAAATTTACCAATGTCCCGAAGGAATATACTGAGGGGAAACCAATCGAAAAATCTACCAGTACAACTGGTGCTACTTCCACTGGTGTTGGATCTTTCGTTAACACGACTACACGTTATAACAATTTTGCAGGTACATATACCAAAACAGCGGTTAAGGCTGAGCCTGAGCCTGCAGTATTAGGTCGTACACAAAACAAGAAGCCCCTTAAAGCAGCTCTTGATTTAATGGAAGAGAAGATAAATCAGATCATGGAAGGAACTTTTAATCCCGTACTTCCAGAAACCATGGGTGAAGACGCCGACGGTACTGGTGTTGCAGATGAAATCGACGATGAGAATTATTATCGCAATGGTATGGGGTTCTGCTGCTAGGAGATAATAATGGTAATTGGGCATGAGAATACTAAAAAACAGTTAGAGGTATCCATCAAAGCGGCTAACATACGTAATATGGCAATACCTCATATGCTTTTCTCTGGTGCTGCCGGTTGTGGAAAAACAACGATGGCTCGCTATATAGCCGAAATAACAAAAGCCCCATTTCTATCGGTTGTACCAGATGAGCTTAAAGATCATGAACATGTACTCAATGTTCTAGATCAACTTAATCATGAAAACTATGATGACATGGGAAATCGTATCGGAAAAATAAGACCAACCATTCTATTCATCGATGAAATTCATAATCTGAATATAAAAGGACAGGAGCCCTTGGGTTTAGTTATGGAACGTTTCATGATTGAAGCCAATAAACCCAATAAATATTTCTGGGTACCTTTCTTTACTTTGGTAGGAGCAACTACTTTAGCTGGAAAGTTATCGAAACCATTCAGGGATAGATTCAAATTGGTATTTAATTTTCAGCCTTATGAATTACCAGAAATGGAGAACATTGTAAGTTATCATGCTGCACGATTAAAAATTAAAATCACTCCAGCCGGAGTGCTTGAAATAGCGAAACGTAGCAGGGGAACACCCAGAATAGCCGTCGGTTTTGTAGAAAGAATACGTGACAAAATGCTTTCAATAAAAGCGATAATAGCCACTGCTCCAATAATCCAAGAGGCTTTTGAAGAACTTGGTGTTGATGAAGAAGGTTTTACCACGCTAGAATTGAGAATATTAAAGACGCTGTTCGAAACTGGAATTCCTGTTGGATTAGATAATCTATCCATTATATTACAGGAAGACAGTAAAAGTATTCGAGATTTTGCTGAACCTTACCTAATCAGAAAAGGATTGATTGTTATTAGTGGTAAGGGTCGCATTATAACGGATAAAGGAGTTCAATACTTGAAAGTCAATGGCAAAACCACTCGTTTTATCAAAAAGGAAATTGACTTTAATTACGAGAGAGCATGATATGACACCATTTAAAGACAAACCAATAAATTGGGATGGAAATGATGATGATGGACGCTACAAAAACAAAGGTGGATATAAATTTGATGTTATAACTCAAACAGTATTAAAGAAAACTGAAGAGATGCCAGCATATTTCCTTGCTGACACTCCGGTAGAAGCAGAAAACATCTATAACCGTTTTGAAAAAATACTCAATAATCTATCATACTCGTATTCGATATCCACCGGTATGAGTAAATCTGATCTTTTTGGTGAATCACTTATAGGTTTAGCACGTGCATATCGAGATTGGGATCCAACTCGAAGTGATAATTTTGAAGCATATGCTAAATTTGTAATACGCGACACTTTGAATGAGTTCGTTAGAAGCAATTCGGCAATAATTTCTGTGCCCGTTTACATCAAAAAGGCAAATTCTAATTTAAAAAAGATAAAAATGATTTGCGAGAAACTCAATATCGATTGGAAAATCGTCATCGTTGAGAAAACCACATCTGAGGAAGTGTATTCAAGTTGCGGTATATTTTCAAGCGACATTGAAAAGTGCTTGGATTTAGCGAAGAATATTTCTTTGGCGGCGAAAAGAGCTGGGGTCGCTTATGAAAAGTTTGTGGAAAGAATAGAGGTAATACCAACCGATACCGAATATGTAGAACAAGTTCCAAATGAGATTCATAAAAGAAATTCCGAAACTCTTGAAGCTGCTTGTATAGTTGAAAAACTGAAAGAATACATGACAGAACAAGAACTTTTAATTTGTGAAGGGATTATGCTTGATAAATCCTTTGATGAAATTGGTGCAACTTTCGGAAAATCTAAAAGTTGGGTATCCGGAAAACTAACTGCTCTCAAGAAAAGGATTCTTTCCATGATGGAAGAGGGTACGCTATGATGGTTATCATGGTCGTAGGATAAAAAATCTTCAAAAAAAATAAAACGGGAATTCGCTATGGATATAGAAAGGCTAAAATATCTCAAGAAAGAAGTGAAAATATTGACAAAACAATCCAAAATATTCAACCAGAGGTCCGATGAGGCCGAAAAACTGTGGGATGTATTAAGAAATGACTGTGAATTTTTGGGGGAAGAAGACGATACTTGTGAACATAAGCTCATAAAATGCAAGTTTCCCGTAGCGTGTGATCCCGAAGTATGCCCACTGGATAGACCATCATCGTGGTCGAAAGATAAAAAATCATCAAAAAAATAAAATAGGAAATCGTAAATCTGTAAAGGAGATAAAAAATAAAATGAAAACCATCGAAGTATTGCAGCGTCTCGATAGAGAGACAAAAGCAGAGGTATTCATTGTTGGTGGTTTTGTGCGGGATTTTTTGAGAAACAAAAGTAATTCAGATTTGGATATTGTTGTAAGAAATCTGTCCTTAAAGAGTATAAAGACATTCTTGCGGCAATATGGGAGCATAAAAGAGGTTAGTTTGGCTAGAACCAGTGATCTATTTGAAATCAACATCATACTGTTTAAAGCTTTTGATGATCCAATAGAGGCACAAATTACTTTACCAAGAAAAGGTAAGAAACAACTCTCAGATCCAAGCAACACTTTGCAACAAGATGTAAGATTCAGAGATTTTAAAATAAATGCTCTTTATTTACCGATTAATTTTTCGTCCAAAAAGGATATAATCGATCTTGTTGGCGGTAGAAAAGACATTGTAAATAGAAGATTGTCTTCTAATGGTAGTCCAAATGAGCGTATTAAAGAATCTCCAATTCGTATGCTTCGTGCAATATCACTTTCTGCTCGTACAGAATACACAATCAACAATGAATTGATCGACGCTATAAAAAGCAACGCAGCTTTAATTAGCAAATGCCCGGTAGAAGTTATCAGAGCAGAGTTCAATAAAATCCTGATGTCTAAAAGACCAAGTAAATACCTTCGATTTTTAAGACGAGTCGGGTTACTTGAATACATATCTCCGGAATTGGATGCCTGTGTAGGAGTCAAACAGGACAACAAATATCATAAATATGACGTGTTTAACCATCTCATTTACACTGTTGATCATTGTGAAAGTAATTTGGTAATAAGATTGGCTGGCTTGCTACACGATATTGGGAAGCCAGAAACTCGGAGAGTAACCAAAGATGATCACGAAAAGAGAACCACGTTTCACAAACACGAGATGGTTAGTGCCAAGTTAGCACGAGATTTTCTTAGACGTCTAAAATATGATGCAGAAACTACAAAGCAGGTTCTTATGCTTGTTAAGTTTCACATGTTTCATTTCACACGCGAGTGGACAGATTCAGCTATACGTAAATTCATCCGAAGAGTTGAAATAGGAAAAGAATATATGACAGAGGGAAAGATAGGTAACTTTCCACTGTTCAAACTACGTGCTGCTGAAAGACTCGGTAATGGGCTTAAAGGGGTCGCTGTCACAGAAAGACAGAAAGATTTTGAGCATAAAATATTGGAGATCTATCGTGAAAGCAATGGCTTCGAAATAAGAGACTTGAAGATAAATGGGAATAAACTCATGGAAATCTTCAATTTGAAGCCAGGAATTCAAATAGGAAATATCTTGAAATTTCTCCTTAATAGAGTTCTTGATGATCCGAAACTGAACAATGAGCTTGATTTATTAAAGCTCACAACTGAGTATCTACACGGCAATATTCAAAGCTATGAGAGCGATGAGGAAGATTGCCGGAAGTTTGAATAAGGAGAGACAGTATGGCATTACCGAAGAAGGGTTCACGTAAGATAATAGTCGATGGAAAAGAATACAGATATGTTGTGAAATCTTCCAACTCTTTGGATAATGGAAGCAAATTAGTGGTACAAATCGATGGTCTGTATTCTTCTACTTTGTTTGATGGTGGTGTCACTCCATCGATGGTTGAGAAATTCATTAGGAAAATATTATGCAGAAACGTGTTGCCCGAAAAACAACAGTAATAAAACATGTATTTAACTGTAGTTACGCATCGTGTCTATATTATTTTTTATCTGATGCAAGGGAAAGTGGATTTATTAATTCTGAAACTTTTCGTTCTACACGAGGCATGCTAGTCAAGCAACCGGAAAGCGTGGAAAATCTTCTATCCAATGTTGGATATCTTGGATAATAAACTAACCTCATAATAAATACAGGATAATTATTTTTTCCTCTTGACAAATACAAGAGAATGATTATCTTTAAAATATGAAAGGAATTATCGTCTCTTCAAGAGACGTTATTCATAGACAGAGTAGTGAGATATTCGGATACTTCATATAACTACAATTGTAAATTGTATATTGGTGTATAATAGAGTTTGTTCCTGTTAATTTTGCGACATAAAACATATGTGTCGTGGGTTGCTGCGGGCTTCTCCATGAAAGCCGCGACTTGTTTATCTCCGAACTTCAAATAATCTCTCTGTCATAAGTAGTGGAGCAGTGAAGAACACGGTTACTTCAATGGAAATGAAAACAACACCGTATTCGAAGTGTCTCTCCGCTCTTTAAGTTTCATCATAAGTACAAGGCAATACAGTTCCGTTCGCTAGCAATACCGTTCGCTATGTAACACCCTTGGCAGTGAAACAAAAAATAAACTAAAAGGAGGTGTTATACGTAAATGGCAAACGGTATCGTTAAATGGTTCAATGACAGCAAGGGTTTTGGCTTCATCGAACAAGCTAATGGTAAAGATGTATTCGTACATTTTTCCGCTATCAAAGCTGATGGGTTTAAATCCTTGGCTGAAGGCGACAAAGTTTCTTTTGACATTGAACAGGGCGACAAAGGTCCTGCAGCAGTCAATGTTGTAAAGGCTTAATGAAGATTAGAACCTGTGTAAAGCATCCACAGTGTGGCTCTGACGTAAGTAGGTTATGTGAGGAATAAAACTTAGACAGAATACTCACTTCGACACTATCCAGAAGTGTTATAAACCCGGTTAGCTCTGGAGTACCCGGAAAACTTGATCACAACCTGTTCAATAGTTCAGGTCAAAGGTGGTTGGGAGAGACCCAATGCCCTCAGCAATGAGGAAGGCGTAGCGACAGTGACCAACAAGTAGTGGAGTAGTGAAAGGTACAGATACTTCAGCAATTCAATCATAATGAATAGATTATAGGTGCAAATCCTATCCCCGGCCCCAAAAAATCTTGCCTGGGAAGCTAAAACAAAAACCCTGTTCCAAATGTTCTCTCCACTTACTTTTTTATCTCATGATCCAAGGGATCAAAGAGTTGAACCATCGTTCCACGTTGGTTTTATTAACTTAAAAGGAAAAGATGAAAAGACGGATTAATCAAATCGAAAATAGATATTACTTAATACCCACAAGGTTAACAGGATATTTATACCCAATACACATCGGGGGTAATAGAAGAGATTAGCGTCTGAATATTCATTGATTTCTTTGAACCCTCGCCAACGAAAATTGACGGGGGTTTTTTGTTTCATAGAGGAAAAAACAATGGGTGTAAAAGCTTGCTTTCGAAAAGGTTGTGATAACATTTTATGTGATAGACTTTCATCAGTACATGGTTACATTTGTTATGAATGCTTCAATGAGTTGGTAAACTTGGGAGCAGATACAGATATTATCAACTTTATGAATAGCCAAAAAACAGAAATTGTTAAACAAATCGATGCGTTTGACATATTTGACAGCGAATTTCCTCTTGCATAGGAGGTTGACGTGAGAATTTTCAGCAAGTATCACGATTACTATGACAAAGCACTGGGTTACGGTATAGATCCAAACGTAATCTATGAAAGAAAAGAAGAAGAAATAACAGAGTCATTGGAAAAGCAGCCAGAATTACGTGATAAGTTGTTAAAAATCAATGACGAGATCTTTGATTTTCGAGTAAAGAAAATAGACAGTGATGATTTAAAAGTAGTTTCAAAACACATCATACTGTTCTGCGGAAAGATATACTTCTGCATAGAGGTTATGTATACTATAAAAACATATGATGATTACTATAAACGCATTGTTGGCAAAGCAATAACCGAATTTATTTACACATTCGATGCATTTGAAAAAGTAATTACCAAACACTCGAAGATAAATCTCGAAAACAATTTAAGAAGTGGTATATTCAGTGGAGCAAAGGTCAAAGTCATGACCATAAGAAAAAGATTTAAGTCATTGTTTGATAAACAAGGTTCTATATCAGAAGATGTTGCTGCTCTTCACTTTGAACTCGACTCGCCTGTGATAGTGATTGCTTATAACCCTATCTATACCTATGCAGAAAAAGGCAGAGTGTTCAAGAATAAATGTTTAAAGGACATAGACTTTTATAAGATCGTGAATCCATTCAATGCTTTTCAGGAGTTGTCTATGTTTATCGGCGGAGTGATGGGTGGCAAGTCCCCAATTATGATTGAGGTGACAGATAAAGATCGGATAGCCAAACATGGCTTTGACAAATTCTCCTTTAGAAAAGAGAAAAAAGAATAATTTTATCGCGGGGAGGCTGTTGGTCGCCAACTAGGTCTCATAAATCTGGATACGTGGGTTCGATTCCCACCCCCGCAAAAGTGGAGCAGTGAAGATAACAGTTACTTCATTCAAAATTCTGTGTCATGAGTTCGAATCTCATCATTCCTTAAATAGGAATGTAGCTCAGCTGGTAGAGCAAGAGTCATAAGACAATACTGTTGTTAAAAAATTCTCTCCACGCACAAACTGGTCGTAGCGGAGCCTGGTTACCGCGGGTGCCTTGGACGCATCAGATCGCAAGTTCAAATCTTGCCGACCAGACAAGTCAATTAAATAAAGGAGTTATCAGATGTGTAAAGATGACAAAGAGTTAAAAGGATTAATCAGGGCTAGAAGACGCGTTTATCTGACAGAAAGGAGTAACAGGGAAAGGTTTGAAAGATTTGCAAAAAAGTGCGAATACAGAAAACTAATCATCGAAGAAGAACTGGACTGTGAAGATTGGAATTCTTGCACAAATAACAAACATATTTTCAGAGGTGGCTTTGCAGTGCATTGCAGCTTTTCCTTTTGTCCTTTGCTTAAAATTTGTGAAAGAGGATAACAATATGTGTAATTCAAAAAAGAATTTGAGGAGAGAGGGAATTAAAGTTGGTAGTAAAGTTACACCAGTTACTCCTGCCGGAGTATGCTTGCGACACAAAGCTACTACTGGAAAATACAAAGAGAACTATCATATTCCTTGTATCTTCAGTGGTGTAGGTACAGTTCTGTACCGCAAAACCATAACCATTGACTACGATTCATGGCCGGACGAAGACATTGGACTCGGTAAAATCAAACACACAGACTGTCTTGTGCAATGTGAAAGTGGTGTTGGATGGGCTGGTGAGGGTGCTTTAATGCTTGTCAAATAAAGATTCGTTTGACCCACAGCTGGTGCAGTGGTCAGGAACACGCCGGGTCCTGACGGTTCAACTCCGTGAATATATCGGTAAGTGAAGACCTGGCTGGTCTCGGTCCAATTCCGAGCGACGAACGAGATGCAGGGGAGGAACTTATGAAGATATATAAAAAAGATCTGCATAGATTAAAGCACGAAGATGTCCAGCAAGAAGTAATCAGATTCATAGAAGAGCATTGGAACGAAGAAGCAGAGCTCGAAATCATCACTGGTAATAGTCAGAGGATGCAAGGCATAGTAATGAACGTCCTGGATGAGTACAAAATGACTTATCAAATCAGTCGATTATTTGACATTAATAACAAGGGGTATCTGGTAACTTGGACTGGTTAAAGGAAATAACATATGGACACAAAAAATAATAATGATGCCGATGTTTCGGAACTGGAAGAGGTGTTTGAGTTCAACAACACAGTAGTTATCCGTGATGAGACAGGAAGATGTTGGGCACTTTCGCCAGGAAATTTTATGGGCAATATAGACGAAGATAAGCTGAAACTTATTGGAAACTTCAGAATCGAATACTAGTCTTCATTGGAGACGATTATGAGTAGATATAAAGTCCTTTCGCTACTTACTATTTTGGACACAAAAGATAAGGAAGATTTTAATTTCTTCAATGAGGAATGGCTTAACAACAAAGAAAAGATAGAGCCAATTTTCAATCGATTAGGTTCATATCTTGATCGCAAGAAAAACATCTTCTGGGCAGAAACAAGATTCGGATGTTGGATTATAGGAAATCGAAATGATTTCCAGAATGAACTTGAATATCAAACATCTGATGAGTTCATCCTACCAAAAGATGTGATAACAGCTTTTCGAACCCTTGAAAAACATAACAAATTATCAAAAGAATTGCATATGAAATGGTATCAGCATACTAACGCTACTATGCTCCGAGAAACTCGTAGAGATGTACGGAAAATGTGGCTGAGGGGCTGGGAGGATGAATAATGGGAATAGCACCACTAATAACGGACAGTAAATTAGGTGAGATGTATAAAATGCCCAGCCGGATGTCAAAAAAGATAAAGAAGCCGAAGGAACCAGAATTCCAGAAAGAATGTGCTTACTGTAGCTACTGGACTGGAGTAGGACGACATGCTTTCAAGTGTTACTGTGGTTCTTGTCCGGCCAAGTTCAGAGATGAGTCAAAGAAAAGAAAAGCAAAGGAAGAGAAGAAAAGGAGACGAAAGTAAGATAAACCCGCATAGCTCAGCTTGGTTAGCAGCACCTGCCTTATAAGCGGGAGGTCGGTTTGGGTTCAAATCCCCCTGCGGGTACTAGAAAGGAGAAATTCATGGAAGCTATCACACTAATCGCTGGTACATGGGACATGGAAGGAGGAAAGCCTTCAAAAATTGCTGATCTTATTTATACCGGTATAGTAAAATCTGGCATATTTGGGGAAACGTATTTCGAGAACGGAGGATCTTATGGGCAATTAAGTCTTCTTACACCCGATGAAATTGTCCTTCTAGGAAGGAAAGATCAGGTAATTATTTGGATGCCAAATGTTCCGAATCATTTACCAAAGCTTAAGAACATAAAAGAATTGTATCCGAAATCCATAGTGGTATCTTCCAAAAGAAATACCGATAATGAGTATGCTTTTCAAGATATAATGGCACATGCTTTGTCAAAGAAGAGCAATCTGATAATTGAATTCAATCGTAGCAGTAGCACAAAAGAGATCGAAGCGAAGCTTCTTGATCCGCTAGGAAACCAGTGGTTTGCTGGTTCAAATATGGTAGAGCTTGGGATTGCTATAGCAAAGCGAACAAAGCAACTTCTTACCATTATACGAATGAATACTACACAATCTCCTGAAGCACCTTATGTATGGAAAAGTTATGATAAGCTTGAGTCTTTCGTTGAGATCAAAGCGTTCATTGACAATGTAAGGGATGCAGGAAATAAATTCAGTGAGTTGATTCGCCCAGCGAATGAAGTCACCAGGTTTCTTGGAAATGCTTCCTTTCGTTGTGAATCTGGTTTTCCAAGCTTTCGTACTCCAGAAGGCATGATATATATTTCAAAAAGGAATGTAGATAAGACGAGTATAAGTTTGGATTCTTTTGTTCATGTCGGTATGAATGATGGAAAAGTATGGTATCGTGGGGAGCATAAACCAAGTGTTGATACTCCAATACAGTTGTCACTCTACAACATGCTTCCTAATATAAATTATATGATACATTCTCACGTGTATGTGGAGGATGCATATTTTACCGAGCATATGATACCTTGCGGTGGAATGCAGGAAGTTGACGAATTATTTTGGGTGATAATGAATAAAGAGCTACAACATGTTGATTCTTTTGCTATCAATCTGAAAGGTCATGGGAGTATAATCTGTATGCAAGAACCATGGCTATATCATTATTATAAATTTTATTCTCGACCAGTTCCAGAGGTTCAAACATTGAATTAATGGTTCAATGATTACAGGGCTTTTGATTTATTCATAATGCTAATTTTTGATTTCCTATAAGTTGAAGTAAAGGAATGACAGTTAGGACATAGTAGTCTTAAATTCTCACGATTATTGTTATGACTACTACCGTCTATATGATGGAGTTCTAAAGGAATAGGCTGTCCAAGCCATTCACTTAAGCCACACATAGTGCACACTGGCTCCACTATTCCATCTTTAAGCATCCTATTCTTTAATTTATGGGAAAGAATTGACTGTTTGTTAGTAAAGTAATCCTCTATTGGTCTTTTAGGAGGAAATTTATTACCTTTATTCCAACCGCATCCTTTAAAATGGGATGAGTCTAAATTAAAGTACTTTATAGCTCTTTTCAATATTTCATAGTTGCCGCCCGCCGGTACAACATTTAATTTGCTAAGAGTTTGACGGTAGCTAAAAGACACTCTTACAGCTTCCGTTAATTGTTCTTGTGTATATTTTCGTAATTTCATAAAACCTCCATAATTATTTTGTAGTATAGTAAAGGCAAAGTTAGTACTACAAAAGTATTTTAAGTATCTATATTATAGAGGTTAGTTTAAACATGGCACGGTGGCAGAATTTGGTATATGCATCAGACTTAAAATTTGACGCCCGTAAGGGATTGAGGGTTCGACCCCCTCCCGTGCTACAAGAGTTTATTTAATTCAAAAAGGAAAAAGAAAGAAATGATTGTTACATCAGCTATCTTAAAAGATGGTATAGTTTATACAGGTAAAAGACATCCGGATATACTGTGTGCTCCTGGCAATTATGGAAAATTAAGAGATGGAATACAAGGATTTGTTACTGATAAGGGAGAGTTCTTGGATAGAAAATCAGCAAGGGCACACTTCATTGAGAACAAGCAAATTTCGTTCCATGGAAAACTGCATCCAACATTACTGTTCAGTGAGGATTTATATTAATACTTGAGCACAAACAGGAGAATAAAAATGCTGGAATTGAAAACACCATACTTGGCGGTTGATGCTATAATCAAAACCAGGGATAACAAAATAGTTCTGATCGAAAGAAAATTTGAACCATTGGGGCTAGCATTACCTGGTGGCTTTGTAGAATATGGCGAAAGCTGTGAGGATGCTGTAAAAAGAGAAGTCATGGAAGAAACAGGGCTTAAATTCAATATCGATGGATTGGTTGGTGTCTATAGTAATCCCAAGCGTGATCCAAGACAGCATGTGGTTTCGGTAGTTTACTCAGGTGAAGGACACGGAGAACTGCTTGCTGGGGATGATGCTAAAGAAGTAAAGTCTATAGATGTTGCTGAACTGGATGTAAAGCTCTTTCGTAATATGCTCGACATGGTTTTTGATCATAATCGAATTCTTATGGATTATTTAATTCAAAAAGGATATGTTTATGAAAAATTTGTATCGTGAAAAGGATGAAACCTATCTGGAAGCTGCTAACGAATTGGAAATGAAAACAACCGAAGCCATACAACCCATCTTTGATGAGTACGTAAAGCTCGGTTATTCCATCCGCCAAATTTCGCATGTTATGGCGTCTGCTGTATGGCAATGTGAACTTACACATATGTTTTTAAGAAAAGAATAAAGGAGTGAAATGAAAAGCTTCTTCCATAAGAAATACGATTCATATCTGGATCCCGCTAGAGAGCTGGACATAGAAGTCAATAAGTTACTTAGACCGGTCTTCGAAAAATATGTTAAACTTAGATATCCTCCTCACGAGATAGAACATGTGATGGGAAATGCTATTACTATGTTGTCTTGTTCAATTCTTATGGAAATTTCAAAAAGGATTCAACAAAAAGAACTCGAAAAGAAAATAGCAAAAATCAAACAGGATATTCTGGGAAAGGAGAATGCAGGATGAAGGCAGCAAAGATGTTGCTATTTGATGAAAAGAAATTTATGATTGGTAATGAGCATTCTTATTATAGCTTAGCATATGATGTGTTCAGATCCGACAAAGATACTTCAGAAATGAGTACAGAAGCGGTTCGTAAATCGTGTGGAAAAGTTATATCCAAAACGGGTCAAGCGTGCTTTGCAAATTTCAGAGAAAGTTGTCTTGATTATCTTAAGTCAGCAAAAGTAAAACCGAACAGAATACGATTATTTTGTGAGGCAAATAAGCACACTAAAAAGGAAACCCATTTAAACAAAGAGGAAATCGAGGAATGGGTAAAAGTGTGTAAGAAAAATAATTTGATGCCAGAAAACATTGGAAAGAACTTCATAGAAAATGGTATATATGACATCTGCTTTGATGACATCTCCATGGAAATGCTTTATGTCTATCTTTGTGCGGGCAGATATGTCCAAGAAGAGCCATTCTTTGTGAAGGGTGTGCTATATCTGATGGATAGCCACAAAATGGGATTCTTTACTTCTTTCTGTTTAGCCTCTTATTATCAGGCTACAAATTCTGGGCATCATATATTACCATTTTCCAGAAATTATATGGTTTCCCAAATGCCTAAAACTTTAAATGAGCCTAAGAGTGGGGGATTCGGTAACAGTTTCAATATGATTTATGCCGCTAGATTGTATAGTTTTGTTCATGGTGGTGATAAAGGTAAGAAAATCAAAGAATTTGATGCCGATCTTCCTCGCTTTGCATTACATGAAAAAATGACAAGCTATTGGGACAAAAATAAACCAAACAATTATAATGTATCCAGAAATAATTTGAAAAACAAACGTCTGGAATCAATATTAAAATCTGGAGAATTCGGTAGATCTTTATCAACTCCGTAATATAAAATCAAGTCCCTATAGCTCAGTGGAATAAGAGCAAGAGGTTTCTACCCTCTGTGTCGCAGGTTCGAATCCTGCTAGGGACTCAAAAAAGAGGAAGCAAGATTTATGGAAGCATTAAGATGTAGAGATTTGGATATAGGAATGCGAGTCCTCTTGACAAAACCAGATAGAGGGTATAGTATAGGTGATTCTAATCCTAAGGTCGGAACAAAATGGGAATGTGTTGGAACAGTACAAGATTTTGGTTCCAATTCTGCTGAAGTTTCGTGGGACAATGGTTGTCATAATTCATATAAGGATTTTGAACTTTCCTCAGCCTGTGAAGGAAGATGTAGATCTATTTGGTAAATAATCTTGTACATAATTAGTAATCTCTCTAAATAAGGAGGAGTGAACAATGAGCATAAACAAAAAGAAAACAGTGCTTAGAGCAACACCGAGTGATGTTTTGGAAATTCCTAAAGATACCCACATGAACTTTATGGGTGGACCAGCTTACGATATCAAGTCTCCGCTCTTGAGATTGATATGTATGTCAGCTTCATCTTTTTTCGGGGAGCCTATGTATTATAAGGGCGAAGAACCGGAATTGAAAAGGAATAAACGTGGTCGTGTTGGAAGATTTCATGCTGGAGAAAGTAACAGCATTCTGAACGATACTCAGCGTAAGTATCTGCGTGGGTTATTGAATGCCGTAGACGACTACGAGTGGAGAAATATGACTCCAGCTGCCGCCATGGAAAAAGCTATCGATGAGGCTTTGAATTTCGATCCTGAGGCTACGCTTCAATGGGCGGCTACATTACGTAACGAGGAGAACATTAGAACAACTCCTCAAGTAATACTGATTCGTGCGGCTAATCATCCTAAGGTCCGCGGTACTGGCTTGACACGTAAGTATGCAGCTTTGATTACAGGGCGTATGGATGAACCGGCAGTTCAACTCGCCTATCAACTGTCAGCTTTCGGTAAGCCAGTTCCAAACGCCATGAGGCGTGCTTGGAAAGACATTCTGTCCACAGCCAATGATTATCAACTGGCGAAATACAGAATGGAAGATCGTGTTGTTAAGACTGTTGATGTCGCCAATCTGGCAATGGGTAAGGGTTTCTATGGCTATGACTCACCAATTGGTAAACTCATGCGAGGAGAGCTGAAATTGGGAGAGGACATCAGGACCTGGGAATCAATCCGTTCCGGTGGCGGCTCGTGGGAAGAGGCAGTAGAAGTCATGGGGCATATGGCTCTTCTCCGCAACATTCGAAATTTGTTGGAGGCTAAAGTTCCTCCTGAACTGTGGCTAAAGAAACTCGTAGCCACTGCTGCGAAAGGAAGACAACTTCCATTTCGTTATCTATCCGCACACAATGCGAATAAAGGTGCCCCTGGTTTTGTTCAAGATGCTATCGAAGAATGCCTTGAGATTTCTGTAGGTAACTTGCCCACATTAAATGGGAGATCACTGGTACTTACTGATAACTCTGGTTCTGCACATGGTACTCCTATTTCAGAATTGAGCTCTATGACAGTAGCTCAGATTGGAAATCTGATGGGGGTTCTTACAGGACGTATTTCTGATGAAGGAGTCCTGGGAATTTTTGGTGACCGCCTGGATTGTATGCCTATTCGAAAGAAGGCTTCAATTATGGATCAGACATCCGAAGCCAACGAAAAAGGGACACATATCGGGGAAGGCACTGAAAATGGTGTGTGGTTAGCACTTGACAAAGCCATTCGAAACAAAGAGCATTGGGATAACATGTTTATCTACTCCGACATGCAGGCAGGGCATGGTGGACTCTATGGTAAAAATGCTGCCGATTATAAGCAGTACATCTGGCAAGGGAGAGGTAGAAGTTATATCGATGTACCTCTACTCCTTAATGAGTATCGTTCCAAAGTTAACTCCAAAGTTAACGTGTTTCTTGTGCAGATCGCTGGGTATGAAGACACTCTGCTCCCTGAATATTATGACAGGACGTATATTATCGGTGGGTGGTCTGGAAGCATATTGAAATTCGCAAAACGAATGATTGACACAGCAGATCAATTCCAGCAACAATAAATAACATACACACCTGGTTCTGGAAGCCGGGTGTGTATAATTTCTTTCTATTTGAATTCAAAATAGAGATATATGATCGGTATAAAAGCCGTCTATATAGGTCATTTAAAGAGCTAAAAACAGCACCGGATACGCTAGTAGGTTGTCAGCGTCTAAACGCGGAGGAAGGGAAGGGAGAATTAGACAACAGAAAGTCACAGTCCGAACGGTTCTTTTTATGATAACATGTTTGTATGCCATATTGCTAGGTGAGAATTTTTTTCTTTCTAACATTAACAGCCGCATGTGCATTTTAATATATTGAGCAGTCCCCAACGAACTTGAGCTAGCAGAGAGGTTTAATGTTTACATAATTGTTATCATAGTTAATCGAAACCAATCGATCATCACATTTAACGATCTTAAACTTGTTCAGGCACGCAAGAGGAGTTCTGATGGACATACTATCATATATTATGTGTAGCATATAAGTTGTTTGAGGAAAGAGAAAAGACACCGATAAATTTGTAGCACTACAATATGTTGAATAGTATTTTATAGCATATACCAGGACGATAATGCGTCTTTCGAAAGTCACCTAGTAGTTTAGTGTCGCTTGTCGGGCTCTTTGACAGCTCTGGACCGACTAAATGCCTGTGAGCTTTGGAGGTATCCCTCTGAAATCCACCTCTAAGGAAAGAGAAACTGTTAGGCTACTTGAGATACCATTGGTACCATTTACTGATGAATCTTTGTGATTTTCGAAAGAAAAAGTGTGGGTTCGAATCCCCGCGAAAAGAAAATATTCTACACATACAAACATCCCAGCATTAAAACGTGGAGTACGACTGAGCATACCTATATACAGGAACAAAGAATAATCATTCTGTGGTTATTACTCGCCCTGGAAGTATAGGAAGTAAGTTCTCAAGATGGGTCGTGGTCAGGGACGACTGGGGTTCAATTCCCCGCTCCACCCAAAAATTCTGTAATTAGGAGGCAAATCATATGAGTATGCTTTTTGGTTCAGCAATGGATGAAGACTTATGGAAAGATGATGGTCCTTTTGCTATCAGTTCTTCCATGAAAGAAGACCTTGAAAATGAGTATGATGAGTATTATGATTCAGCTATGGCTATTAGCTCATCCATGAAAGAGGATCTTGGAATTTGCAAAAAGAGATATAAGAATAGGATAAAATATCATGATAGAAAGAAGATATAAATATCCAAGAACACCACATTTACCATGGTCTCCGGGAAGAACAAAAGATGATAGAGTTCTCACAGATACAAGTCATTTAGAGGGAGAGCCTCTTATTGCCATGGTAAAAATGGATGGTGAGAATACTACTTTATATCATGATCATATGCATGCTAGATCAATTGATTCAAAAGACCATGCGTCTAGGCACTGGATGAAAGCATTTCATGCCAGCATAAAAGATTTGATATTTCCTGAATGGAGGATTTGCGGGGAAAATTTGTATGCAAAACACTCCATAGCATACGACGATTTGATGTCTTACTTCTTAGCGTTCTCTGTATGGACAACAGAGTTTGGTGACAATCTATGTTTGAGTTGGGAAGATACAATGGATGCTCTCGACTTCATGCACATATATACCCCAGAAGTTATCAATCTTGATGCTATATCATCACCAGTAACATCTTTAAAAGAAATAGATGATATGTATCATGAAAAATATGGAGATAAGCACGAGGGTTATGTGGTAAGGCTTGTCTCCGAGTTCAAATATGAGAATTTTGGAAGGTCGGTGGCGAAATATGTAAGAGCTAATCATGTACAGACAGATAGACATTGGATGCATAAGGAGGTGATACCAAACAAATTATGGAAACCTACGTGGATGGTACAGGAGTAAAGTTGAAAGTACATGATAGAAAAGATTGTGCTGGTGAATACTGCAGCATACACAATCCTTCTAATCATAAAATGAAAGACTGGCCTACACATTGGAGAGATGACCGTGGTATAATGGAGCGTATCTGTCCTTGTGGAATTGGACATCCTGATCCAGATGATATGGCATTCAGAAGGAGACATGGTATGGATGACTCAGAAGGAATTCACGGTTGTTGTGGTTGTTGTACTGGTAAAAAGATTTAATACTTTTGGGGAGTTATACCGTAGGGGTAGCGGGCATGGCTGTAGACCATGCGTCTAAACGGCTCGGGTGGTTCGACTCCATCACTCCCCACAAGTTTCTTTATACTTCAAATGCATCATAGTCAACAGTATACTACTATAATCGACGAAAGTACTCTAACATGATTAGATATACGTATCGAAAATTTTTAGAGTCGGGGTCCATTCATTGTATAATGTTGAAATTGATAGAAGTAAAGAGGAACTTTAGAGCGTGTGGGGACGGGGCGGGCACGTTTAACCACCCCATAGGTAAGAAATCAAGTTTAGATTTGATTGTTTACCGGGGTGGTTAAACACAAGTAATATTTTAAGGAGAGGATATGGCAAATTTGGTGGACATAATTGCAGACGCTGAGAAGCAAATCAGTGATTTACTTGGTAAAGAAGCCAAGATATTTGTAGATACACTCCATAATGACAACAACGGTAAAATACCAGCATATATTTACACAGTGTTAGGAGATCCTGACAAAAATGGTATTATGGCATTATCTATTGCTAGGTTTTCATTAGCAGAGCTTCCAGGTTGCTGTGGCGTATGCGTCTCATATCATGCTTCCGTATCTCCAGGCATGCGTAAAAAGGGTTTTGGCACACTGCTATGTGGCATCAGAAAAGATATAGCAAGAGTCCTAGGATACGGATGTCTATTATGTACAGATGTTGTGACTAATGAGACACAACAGCGTATTCTTTCCAGGAACGGTTGGAAAAGCATCCACAGTTTTAGGAACCCAAGAACATGGAATAATGTTAACATCCATGTTGTAAACCTTTAACATTCATGGCGTAGTGAGGAATACGGTTACTTCAATAGACTTGTAATCTATCCGGGGCATAAAACCCCAGAAAAACAGCCCGTTTCCAATTGTCTCGCCATACATATTCAAAGATGAAGTGAGGAATTCAGTTACTTCAGAATCATACTCTGCCAGGGCTAATCGCCAAGGTTTATGCGGGAATGAACCCGCACCTGAGATCCGGTTTCTCGTCTTTACTTTAAACAATAGGTGTAGTGAGTTGTTCGGTTACTTCATATCCGACTCATAATCAGATTAATGGCAAAAAAAACCGATGACAAAGTTCTCACCTATTACAAGTTTGCTAAGAGCATAGTAGCAAATGAGAGGATTTACGATATAAAACAAAATCAAACTACAGTTAGCATAATCCGGCATAGCATGGATTCGGATTGATCGTATCCGTTAAAGAATCCTCTCGAATTTTTATAAAGGAAGGGTGTATATGAGAATCATAAAGATAGGTATTGATGTACATGGGGTGATTGATCGAGACCCCGAATTTTTTTCATTTTTTACTCATAGATTAAAAACTAAAGGACACGAGGTTCATATTTTGACTGGGCGTGAACTTTCTGACGAGTTGTTCACTCGTATAGATAATTTTGGCGTCCGGTATGACCATGTATTCTCTATTACAACCTTCCATAAGATGATCGGCACACACATATCATATAAGAACGGTGATTTAACACAGCCTCTTATAGCCCCACACCTTTGGGATAGCACAAAAGCTAAGTACTCAAAATCTATGGGGCTATGTGTGCATGTAGATGACTCTCCGACCTATGGACAACACTTTATAGGTACTGGTACACAGTATATACAATACACACCCGAGTTAAGAGAGTTTCTCATGGTGTTATCGGAGGTTCAAAGATGAATAGGTTGATGGTAGCACATAACTTTGTTGCAGATCGTCATCATGATGAGAAGCGAAAGTTCACCAACAAACCTTATCTAATTCATTTAGAAGAAACGGCACAGCTATTATGGGAGGCTACAGATGGGAAAGCTTCTGATGATGAGTACATCGCTGCTCTTTGTCATGATGTGGTTGAAAATACTTCCACAACCTTGGACGAACTAGGAAAAAAATTTGGCGGGATAGTTATGGGACTGGTAGGAGAAGTAACAAATGATGACTCCCAAATAGCCATTTATGGAAAAGCTGTTTATCTATCAAGAAAAATCAATGCTATGTCAGATAAGGCTTTTCTAATAAAACTTTGTGATCGTCTAAGCAATATCGTAGGATTGCAGGAAATTTGTATTCCAACCCATTTTGTTGACCGCTACATCAAAGAGACTCAGTATATCATAGAAAATCTTGACCGTGAAATGGATGAGACGCAAAAATATTTGGTGGACAGAATCGTTAAAATGTTAATATTCTTGAGACTAAGTAGAAATTTATAAAGAGGTGATGAATTTATGTTTGGTATTGACCACTGTAGTCATGAAGGTTACGAAGGTATTGATGATGGGAGAATGGGTGGAGAAGATTATCTGTATGACACCTATGACCAGATTATTGATACAAACAGGAGAGAGCAAGATCGGGATTTATTTGACAAAATGGGGCCAGAAGAAATGGGTCTCGCTTTCGCTTTGGCAGAGGAGCTCCACGAAGAGTTTGATCGTGAGATTGATCTGGATCTAGGAGTTGATATAGATGAGGATACCGATAAGAAGAATTGGGAACAAGTTATGAAACTTTCCTCATTACAATCACGACATGGAGAGAAAAGAAGACTGCGTCCTTTCGAACAGTACATAGATGATATCTGTAAAGGACGTAGACCGTTGTTTGAGGACTAGGGAGTATTCAACTATGACTAACATATGTATCATTGGAAATAGGGCATCCAAATCCTGTAGAGAAATCATAAACAATGTTGGTATACGCAGATATGTTGGACAAAAAGCTGATGCCATTATAAACTACGGGGTAAGTGGCGAAAGACTTGATTTATTTTTCAGAAAATACCCGCCAGCAATAAAAGTACCTATGATCAATGGTCATGTTGGTCGTTCTAAGTATTCCTCTGTAAAAGATGCAGAAAATAAAGGGATAACTGTACCTGAAACGAGGTTATCCCTCCCTGAAACAGCTAAACTTTCTGATTGGATTGAAAAAAGAGTACACTCAAGTCAGGGTAATGGAATCATCGCCGCAAGGGGGCGTGGCAAAATTGTTGGAAAGTATTATCAGAAGATGGTAAAAGAAAGGAAATATGAACTTCGTGTTCATGCATTTTCCTGGATATCTAAAAAAGATTGGGCTGTTCATAAACGTGTGGGTCCCTCCGACCAAATAGCTTGGAATTTTCATCAGGGAGGGCACTTTCAAAGCGTACAATCGCCCAATAGCCACAAAGTATTCACTGATGCAAAAGATATTTCAGAAAAGATTCTTAAAGTTATGGGAATGTCTTTTGGTGCGGTGGATTTAATTGTGGATAACAGTATGAAAATCTATTTCATAGAGATCAATTCATCTCCAGGATTTTCAGAGTTGAGTAAGGGTATTTATTTTGATGCCATGGCAAAATTGAAATCTTTGCCAGTCGGTGAGATAAATAAACTTATTAGTTAATTAGTTAAGAAGTACAGTTTTACAATTATTTATTATTTATTAGATGAGATTAAATTAAAAAATGTTGTAAGCGTGATGCATGGCTTTGATATATGTTAAATTTAAATTAATAGAATGTAGTACCATAAAACATATATATTTTTCACGTGCATTGCGTGTAAAGGCGAACATAATTTTCGAGGGAGGGAAGTATTATATCCAAGATTTAATTATGGATTCTATTTCACTAGCGGCGTATCGACCCGCAATATGTGAGTGGTTCCATTTTCCTATTGGTTATATACAACTCGTTGAAATTGGACTTTATGAACGCAACATGAAGGAGAGTAGGTTTGATACCGCGGTTACGCTTCGTATCCTCCGAAATTTTTCATTCGCAACACCAGCTTTGTGAGGGAATGTTTAAAAGATTTCTATTTGGACAATTTATATACGTATTGGCAACACGAATATAAACTCCATATAGAATCTATTGAACATGCCCCAATCGAGCAGAGGTCGAGTGGGATGGGGGTGGGGAAAATGTTTTGTCGCCGGACATGCTGTCTGACAGAGGCAGAAGTCCGGCAAAAGTTCTATAAAAATAAAGGAATAATAAATGAGTGATAACTATTCGAACAAAAAAAGATTTGGTTGTCATGCTTCTATTCCATGGTATGGTATAACTGAATGTCATGTTGATACTAAACCAAAAGAAATGTGTTTGATCGCTGAAAGAATTATAGAAAAAAATATATCAATCAATGATCGACACTTTGAATGTATGTATTGGCAGGAGATAAGAGCTAGATCTGAATCAGAGAAGTGAAAGAATGAAAAAGGCTTTACTCGTAGTTGATATGTTAAACGATTTTATCAAACAGGATGGGGCATTATTTTGTGGCCCTACGGCTCAGGCAATTGTGCCTTTTGTTAAAGCAAGAATTGAAGAATATCGTGCAAATGGTTATCCAGTTATCTTCTTGTCTGATGCCCATACAGAAGATGATCTTGAGTTTAAACGTTTTCCAAAACATTGTGTCATTAATACATATGGAGCAAGAATTATCGATGAGTTGAATTTTACACAAGGAACGGATGCCATTGTCACAAAAACCAGATACAGTGGTTTCTACAATACCTCACTGGAATTCACTCTTCAAGTACACTTCGGGCTGAAGCCAGGAAACTCTGTGATTGAGGTAGCTGGAGTATGCACAAGTATCTGTGTAATGGATACAGTTGGAGATCTAGCCAATCGTGATTATCCAACAGTGATTCATCAGAATTGTGTCGCCGATTTCGATCAGGAAATGGACAATATGGCCATTAAAAGGATGTCCGCTCTTTATGGCACTGAAATTATTTAACCTTTAACTTGGTCATCGTCGCCATAATAGACGACTGAAATTCAATTAAGATAGGTGGGAGGTTGGCTTAGAAGCAGCCAGGTTCGCCCTGCCGAATACAATGTTACGCCAATAACAAATATTCGGTACCTATAATGAGTTGCCCGCCATCATTGCAAAAGATGACATTTAAGGAGACGGCAGTTGTACGTATCGACACTATGGGTGCGACAAACCTGTCTCCGTATATGCACTGCCTCGGCGGATAAGAAATCTTCCGTCGTGCCCAAGCGTGCTTTGAGAAGCACGGCTACACATTGCGTTTTGCAAGATTGGTTATATGTGTGGTGGGGGTGAGAATCTTGCGGTAGAAGACAGGCATTTGGCGTAACAGCACACCACCTACTATTTTTAAAATCGAGGAGTTGTCATGGAAGAATTCGGAATCGTAGATAAAGCATGTTATTTTTGTGGTCATGAACAAGTTGTGAGGTTTAAAGAACATTACGACTTCTGTCCACGTTGCTCGGCAATCAGTACAAAGATGTTCACGATTGAATCATGTGAACACTTTGGTGATTCAGCCATAATCGTATCTCGTGTACCGTGGTTTGCCAGTACAAGAAAAGAACTTCGTGAAAAGAAAAAGGCTTATGTCATTGAAAATGATAGTGAGGAAGAGACTGGTAAATGTTCCATCTGCGGGAAGTCATGTACAGCCGATGGATCTTAAAGAAGGACCATCGAGTATGAAACAAAAAACCGAAAAAGATAAGGCTGACCTAGTCGTCCGTAAGATAATACAAGGTATGGAAACAAATGCAGAAGACCAGCAAGTGTATGTAAACAATACCAAGTATATTGAAGAACGATTACGAGACAGTCTAAAAGTGAAAGGATAGCTATGATTATAAATAGTCTAACAGACAGTGATTTTTATACCTTCTCAATGATGCAGCTTGCCCTTCATCAGTGTTCAGGTGCATGGGTTCGCTATGCATTCAAATGGAGAAACTGGGATAGAATGAAGCTTCGTATTTCCATGGATGATTTTGTAGGTCGAGTAAAGAAAGAAGTGGATCATCTATGCACTTTAAGATTCACTGAAGACGAACTCAAGTATCTATCCAGCATTCCCTATTTAAAACGAGATTTTATTGAATATCTCAGATTGTTTCAATTGAATAGGGCTTACATCAAAATCCGCAATGTGAACGGGGTACTAGTTATTGAAGTTGATGGACCATGGCTCACAACTATACCATTTGAAGAGCCAATTCTTTCGATTGTAAGCCAACTCTACACCGAAAATTCCACATCCAAGATCATATGGCTTCCTGAAGCCCGTAAAAGGCTCAAGGATAAGTTTACCATGCTAGATGCAAGTCTTCATAAGGACCAGGCATTCAAGTTCGCAGAATTCGGTACAAGACGTCGTGCTGATGTAGAGTGGCAAGATGAACTGATCGGCTTCATTGTGGAAAATTATGGTAAATATTTTGTTGGCACCAGCAATGTTATGTTTGCTAAAAAATATGGTGTCAAACCTATAGGAACCATGGCTCATCAGCTTTTCCAAGTTCATCAACAGCTCGGTCCTCGTTTGGCTGATAGTCAGTCAGCAGCACTTCAAGCTTGGACAAATGAATACCGTGGAGAATTGGGAATTGCCCTGTCTGATACAATAGGCTTTGATGCTTTCCTAAAAGACTTTGATCGCTACTTTGCTCTACTATTTGATGGTTGTCGCCATGACTCTGGGGACCCGATTTGGTGGGCTGAAAAATTGATTGCCCATTACAAGAAATTAAGGATTGATCCACGTACCAAAGCTGCCATATTCAGCGATGGCATTACTTTTGAGGTTGCTTTAGATCTCTTCAGACGTTTTCACAATGAGATAAATGTATCCTTCGGTATAGGTACTTATCTTACCAATGATTGTGGATTTGAAGCCCCACAGGTAGTTATGAAACCGATAGAGTGTAATGGTAGACCTGTAGCAAAGATAAGTGATAGTGCAGGGAAGGGTATGTGTGAGGACCCAGAATTTTTAGACTACCTGATTAAAGTTGTTAAAGAAAAGATAGCGGGGTAAGATGAAGATAAAAACTCTATTATTCGGCGGAGCATTTGATCCACCACATAAAAGTCATATAAATACAGCAGCCACTGTGTTAGGACACAAAAGATTTTCCAACTGTCCAGCAGAATTATGGTTCCTTCCTTGTTATTCAGATGCTTTTGGCCAAAAGAAACTCACCAGCCCAGAACACAGAATAGCCATGCTTAAATATGTGGTGAACTATTTAGGTCCATGCTCCAGTATATGCACAACTGAAATAGAAATGGCAAATGAAGCTGGAGCCTATGCCGTTATAATAGAACTTATACGAAGACATCCTGATAGAGAATTTTATTATGTGATAGGCTCTGATCAAGCTAGTAGGATTAGAGAATGGAGAAATAGTAGAAATCTTTTGAAGACAATACCTTTTGTGGTTGTTAAAAGACCAGGATTCATTCATGGACCCCATGACTGGTGTTTTTCAAATTCACATATTTGGATTGAACAAACCACAAATGTGTTCATATTGGGAGAAAATGGTGGACAGAATGCTTCATCAAAGATTCGGGAAGACTATCACAACAATTGGGAACACCAAAAGAAGAATAAACCAAAGGGATTATTAGTTGCCATTCATGAATACATTGTAGAACATGAACTGTATAAATAGGGAGAATGTTATGGAATCTTCAAAGATTTCTTCAGAGTATAAATTCATGGTAAGTGGAGCTGTCAATGCAGGTATTTCATACTTGCGAGACAACTCGAATATTAAAACACTTGTTCTTGGTATTTCTGGCGGGGTAGATAGTGCTGTTATAGCCGCCCTTGCCAGAAAAATTTGTGACGGTTTGAAAAAGGAAGGTCGGGAGATAACACTTTCTGGATACAGCTTAAAGATCTTAAGCAACAAAAAGGAGGAGATAGAGAGAGCAGATATTGTTGGTAGGACATACTGTGATGAATTTGCGGAAGTAAATCTGGCTGAAACCTTTCTTGGTATTCTTAGAGGTGTTGACTCACTTCTGTATGAAAAGTATATCCAAGGTATTGATGGGAAGATGTTGACTCATGAAGAAAAGATTCGAATGGGTAATATAAAAGCTCGTACTCGAATGATCTTCTTGTATAATAAAGCCCAAGAGCAGAAAGGACTTGTTCTATCAACAGATAACCTTACAGAATACTATCTTGGATTTTGGACTCTCCATGGAGATGTGGGGGATCTTGGATTAATTCAGGAGCTTTGGAAAACTGAAGTATTTGGTATGGCAGACGTCATTGGACAACCCGTACTGAGATGTGCAAATGCCGTGCCTACCGATGGTTTGGGTATTACCAACAGTGATATCGATCAGCTGCTGCCTAATTGGACGGCTGAAATGGGCGATTATATAAAGGCGTATAACGTGGTGGACAATATTCTTATTGACTACTTAAGTGGTGTATATACTGGTTCGACTAAACATCCGGTAATTCAGCGTTATGAAGCTACTAAATTTAAACGTACAAATCCAGTAAATATAAAGCGTGCTATGCTTCTGTGGGTACATAATCCTACAGTATAACGATTGTTTTATCTGCATGTATGTCGTCACCATGCATGCAGTGTTTCACCAGGGGAAAGAATTGACTCCTTTTACTCCTGTGCTTTAATTGTTTCATAATTTTTCCTCCTGATATAAGGGAGGAGCTTGGAGCGAATCCCTTATATCGTCTTCTCTTCTATTATTCTTTCCTCTCAATCCATCCCCACCAAGTCCATAAACTTCTATAGCATCAATCATAGCAAATCGCGTAGTAAAGATATTGATACTAGAGAAGAAACCCCTACCACTAAATCTAATCCTTCCTATTTTTTCCTTCATAGTATTTCCCTTTCTATTCTTTTTATAATCCCGGTATTCTATACGCGGCTTCTACACTATATTCTATAGACTATCGGTATCCTTTTGTTTTCTTTTTCCGTATCTGTATCTTTATTATATGTTATTTTGTTTATTTTTTTAAAAACTTTTAGGTGTTTTTTTCGTCTACGGAACCGGCTTCCTAAATTTACCCTTGGAGTTTATGGGAAACCAATATTTTTTTATTTTAAACTTAAACTTTTAGCTGCTGCTGCTGCTTACGGAACCGCCCTTCCAAATTTACCCTTGAAATTTCTGGGAAATAGAAGTTAGAATATTATTTAAAATAGAATTCGGCTCCTTCGAAATCACTCATGTCAGTTTTGCTAGAAAAACCATAGATAAAATGATATTGTTTTAATTCCGCACAAGTTTTATGTTTGAAAACATCATAGAATGCAGTGTCTTCCCAATAATTTAATAGAATAATAAAACCCATACCATAGAACTGGGATCTTATGGGCTCTCCAGGACCATATGATATAAATACATATCTATTTAGAATATCTGTTCTAGCAATGTAGTAAGCTGTTCCAAGTATATCATTGTAATAAATTGCAGAATAGAAGTAAACTTTAGTTGGTATAGTTTTTCTAGTTAGAAATATTCTTAGAGTAGATAAATTTAACGTATTACAATCTATACTTAATTCTTTCATTTCCTTTGTAGGCTTAGCTTCTATTCTAATTTCATTAGCAGCAAAGAGAGATATAGGCAGCAATAAAAATAACAATAATATAATAAGTACTTTAAATTTCATTTATTTATCCTTTTTTCATCTTATCTGGATGTGTAATCGTCCTATAATAGGCATCTGTTAAAGGTGTACCTTGTGTCAGACCCATTTCTTCACAGGCAAAGGAGGTACTCAATACCATCATAGGTAAATTGAATGAAGAAAAAGGTGGTGGATTACCATCTTCATCTAACGGTTGCTCTTTTAAAATCCATCTATGTGCCATATATAATATCCTCCTAATGATTTAACGCTACAAATGCCATTACAATTGCCCCTATAAAGAAGCCTATAACTATTCCTAACATCAGCCCCTGATAAAAAGTTAGATGCTCCATATTATCTCCTCATTATTATTTTGTATGATTCTCATCTAATTCGTCGGGCCAGGGTGCTTTTTCCATATCAAGAAGATCGCCTGGATCAAAAGAAGGAACTCCAAATAAAATCTCACCACTCATTGATATCATTTTAAAATCTGTAGTGAATTTATTTATTTCGGAAAATGGACCACCACCTTTGAACCATTTCTTTTCTCTTTTATTCATATTTAATCCTCTTCTACTTTAAATGAACAGCCGTCTTCACTTACTCTAAAGGTAGTAAAATATACTTTACCTTCTTTAATAAGACGCTTCACATTTTTTTGACTTTCAGTAAGCCTAGCCTTACCAGTTTTTATTTCAATAAAGTAAATAGCCTCTTGTTCAAATGATATTCCATCAACTGGATTTCCTAAAAACTTAAAACCATTAGGATCAAGTGGCCAACTTTGAAAGAATGGAGCCATTTGTTCCCCTATTCTTCCTAGTCTAACTTCAGAACTCTTCTTCTGACTTAATATTTTATCATTCTCAATTTTAAGCTTTTTATTATATTTTATGGTTTCTTTAAGGTGATAAGAAACTGCTATCAACAATGTTGCTATAATTACTATTACATACCATCCCCATACAGGCATATTAATTTTCCTTTATTATAGTATCCTTAATCTTTTCTTTTGCCCTATCATAATCCACACGCTTTTGATAGGAGCCTTCTATTTCTTTTTTCAGAGCCTCTTTAATCTTTTTCAAGTCCCCAAGACGCATCACTACTTCATCTAATTGCCCATCGTCTATTAGTGAATTTATAGTTTTATCTATCACCAACTGAGTATCAAATTTATTAGACTGCATAAAAGATCTAGATGTTGCTTCTATTTGATCACAGATCATGAGCACTGCTGACTCTATACATACAGGTTTATGCGTCTTATAACGAAAGGCATCTTCTATATCTGTCCCTGATTTATCAAAAAAATATCTAAGTACAGAAGTACCATGGTGTTGGCTGATTGCTTCTATAATATCCCTAGGAAAATTATGATCGTTTATCAATATATNNACGCTATCGGAAACGTGACGTGTTATAATATTATAACTCACCATAGGAGTAAGTTTATCGTGTGGATTTTCTTCATCTACCTGATTTTCTGTAAAACACTTAGGAGAAAACATCTTTCCTATATCATGGTATTGAGCCATTATCTTCATCTTTGTAACATTTAATCCTAAAGCTAATGCCACCCCTTCTATTATAGATACTATAGCTTGAGAATGTTTATACGTACCGGGACAAATCTCTCTAAACTTCTGTAGTAATGGATAAGTAGAATCTAATACTATCTGAATTTCTTTATGATCTTTATGTTCCTTTAGATCTTTATCCTCAGAATTACCATTAGTAATACTACGTTCTTCTGTCATGTGAATCTCCGTTACCATTTTCCAATGGCTTTATTACTTGCTATGGTAGAATCTACAAGCTGTTCTCCACAACAATCACATTTTGTATTTGCAAATTCGACTTTTGATATATTTTTATATTCCTTACACTTAAGACAGTACATGCTTTTATCTTTTTTAAGACTTGCCATTTCAGCTTTTGAAGCTGGTTTTAACCTACCGTTATCTTTTAGCATAATCTATTCCTCCGGCATATAATCAAAAAAGCTAGGATCACTTGTTAATTCTCTTAGCACACCATTTATCAATGCTGCTTTATTGTCTTCAATAAGAAATTTATATTTTGGTTTGTTTGCCCAAATTCTCAAACGCTCCCTTATAATCTTCTGCCCTAGACTCTCTGTGCCATTGATGATACTCTTAACTTGTCTTGGGAAAGTGTATCGTAACCACTTCATATAACCACAACGCATCAAATGCCATAGTACTTCATCTTTTTTTGTGGCTATATCATCATTAGTGGTTACATAAAATAGTCTCCAATCAGAATAATTCTTAACAAGCATATCATTAACTTGAGCGTAATCGACTCTATTTATACAACAAATTATTAAACCAAAATCCTCGATAATAAATTGAGTAGAAATGCCTCTGATTATATTAAACTTTTTAAAGGCTACACGCAATTGTCCTAACATTATAGATACATAGTCTTCCAGTTCTCTTAGATCCATAGTATTCCTTGTGTGGGGAATCTCACCCCACTATATTATATTTTAACAGATTGAGGTCTTAAAAATCTCCTCTCCCTCTTCTTTTACTTCAGCTTTCTTTATATCAAAATCGACTTTAGCTTGTCGCATAGTTACCATAACGGTAGCATTTACATCGATATCTCCCCTTAAAAGTCTTACAGCAAGAGGAGTAGATATTTCTTTTTCAATACATCGTTTAAGTGGTCTAGCACCAAAATCTTCATCGATACCATGTTTAAAAATATGAGCTTTGATTTTTTTGTCAAACTCCAATTCCAAATCTTTAAACTCGGTATCATTAGTTCTAAGATTTTCATTCAATTTATAGAGTTCTATATCTATAATTCTTGAATAATCCGCCTTGCATAAAGAACGAAAGTGAACTACAGAGTCGATACGATTCAAAAACTCTGGCTTAAATTTTTTCTTAATAGCTCCGTCAATAGCTTTTGTTTTCTTGTCTTCTGTGAGTTTTCCAACATCACCAAAGCCAATAGTTTTCTTCACATCATCAACTTCAGACACACCAATATTGGAAGTCATAATAATTACTGTATCTTTGAACGATACTTTTTGCCCTTTACCATCTGTTAAACGCCCTTCTTCAAGTATTTGTAGCATAAGTTCATGCACTTTATGACTTGCCTTTTCTATCTCATCGAAAACAACTACGCTAAATGGATCCTCAAGAATAGCATTTGTAAGAATACCACCCTGTTCATGCCCTACGTACCCAGAAGGGCTACCAATAAGTTTAGCATATTCATGATCAGCGGAGTATTCAGAACAATCTATAGTAACTAGATTATTTCTATCTTTAATAAGTTCATCAGCAAGAACTTTGGTAGTCAAAGTCTTACCAACACCAGTTCTACCAGCAAATAGAAATGAACCAATGGGTTTTACTGGGTCTTTAAGACCGACGCTGGCTCTCTGAACGGCTTCTACAATCTGATCTACAGCTGCATCTTGTCCAATAACAAACACTTTCATGGTGTCTGCAAGTTTTAATAGATCCTCTTTATGTACATCCTTAAATGTTTTCTTCTGCTTCTTTTTCTTTGTGTTTTGCTGACGTGCATGAGAAGCCATTCTATTTGGTGATTGAGGTTTCTGATTTTTAGGTTCATCATCTTCTTCCTCAAGCTTGTCTGTTAAATCTTGTGCATTCTCATAGGTCAAAAATGGATTCGCTTCTTTACAAAGTTCGTACACCTCATGCATCAAAATTGGGGGAGCAACTCTATTAGGAAGACCCATGTTATCTAACATTATAAACAAATCCTCAGAATCCACGACACAAATTGATACTATATAAGTCTGAAAACTAGATCTATTATGAAAAAATCTCTGACTTAAAAGACTTCCCATATCTTGTTCATTATATTTCTTGACTTCGACATACCTATTTATACGCTTCCACCATTGCTTGACTATCCCAAATGCTAAATCTTCAATATTCTTCATCTCAGATGGTAAACCCTTCTTATCTTTCTTATCATTCGATACATCTTTCGGCATGACAGGGGCGTCTTCTATTGGATCTGTAGCCTCATCATAATAGGAGATATTCCAATGTTTATTTTCTGTTAAAAGGCGTTCATCATCTTTCAGTCCGTCTATACCTTTAAGTTTAATAACAGAATTACGATTGATAACTAAATTATCTGGCTCAAGTAGTGGATTAACCTTAAGAACCTGTTTCATCACCTCTTCTCGAACCTGCATTAAACTAGGAGGTAAGTTAGCTTGCTGTTTGATATGAAATAACAACTGATTAATATTAGCTACACAAGTAGCAATAACAAAATCTTCGTAAAAACTTCTGTTGATGTTTCCCTTATCTCTAGCAAGATAAGCTAACTTATCCTCTATTTCAGCTCCAGGAACTTCTAGAACTAAAATCTCAAATTCTGCTTCTTTAATCCAAGCTTTATGAACTTTATAATTTTCTGACATATTATTATTTTCCTTATCGTTTACGAAATTTATCGTTACCAAATTTAATTACATAAACAGCTTCCTGATAAGATAACTTATCTGCTTCAGGAATAGGGCTTATCGTAAGTCCATTAAATTCAAATGCTTCTTGAGCTAGGGTTTTATAATCTACACCTTTAATACTTAATATACTCTGTAATGCTGCTCTCTGCACATCGGAGATATATTCAGGTTCCCCAGTATTAATAACACCAACTTTTGACATTGGGGTGTTATCCTTTAGATTCACCGTAGGTGGAATCGAAGGCATAGAAGGCAGCGTAGGAGTCTCGGGAACAACAATTGTGTGTGAATTATTCATACCAACTCCTGGGGGCAAAGGCATACCTCCACCAACTCCTGGGGGCAGGGGCATACTACTTTCGCCTACTACTGGGGGAAAAGGTGGTGCAGATTTAGAAAAAACACCAGGGTCTTCTGTTAAAACTGGAATACTTGGAGGTACCCCAATTTCTTTTCCCATATATCCGGTAGGCAATGTTGGCGTGGACATACTACTACTATCATCGTCTTCATCAAGATATAACCCAACTCCCCACTTTTTACAGGCATCTTTTAATGCTTTGGAATACGCAGACTTGAAGGGTGTGCCAGCTTCTGCGTTAGCATCATTAGGAGCTCCGCCAAATCCTTCTTGCGTAAAAAATATTCCTTTTTCTGAATCAGTAATCGTCACTCTAACTCTGACTATGACGTTAGCTCCAATAATATCCTGAAATAAAACTTCACTAGACCAGTTAGTGCCAAATACCTCGTTCATCCTATCGGCTACATCTTGCCAACGGACATAAGGATATACTCCACCTCTTCCTTTACGGGTTGGGATATTGTCAAAATTCTTATACAATGCTTCGTTTTTCATATAATTCTCCTTTTCTTAATGGTGGCTCAGATGGGACTCGAACCCATGTTTCAATGTTTTAGAGGCATCCGCTACGCCAACTTAGCTACTGAGCCATATCCGTTTTTCATACATATAATATAATGCATAACTACTATTTGTCAAGTACTCTCAAGAAATAATCTATTAAACTTCTTTGGAAGAGAAAAATACATACGTCTTTTTTCTTTCTTGATATCTCTATACCACTGTGTTTTAGATATAAAAATTATATAATCAAAGATGTATTTATAATCTAATCCATTAGTATTTTCGTTCCAATAAACCTTAAATTCCTCTACTAAATTCTCCTCCAAGTCCTCTAAAGGAATTGTTCTACACGCCCCTGGACTAGAATTTCGTGTCACATCATAAGAACAATATCCAAAGTAATCTGTGGATGAATGTGATGGATTACCAGTAAAATAAAAAGACTGTCCTGGATTTGGGTTTAACTCATAAACAAAACTTAAACCCTTAAGATCTCTATGTCTAAAGTAATACCTATCTTCCTTTCTATGTCTTATAGGTTTATAATTATTACTATCGCTAAAAATATTAAGATCTATTCTTCGTTTAATTTCATTTATATAATTTGTTATTATGTCTAATTTTGAATCCACATTTGCTTCTGAACCAGACCCCAAAACTTTAAGATAGCGTTTTCCATCAAAAGATAATAATGATAATAGTTCCTCATTGTTTTTAATATTACAATAAAAAAGTTTTATAAGACGCTGTCTGAAATGTTCTATAGGCTCACCAGAAATAGATATAAATATACTCTCACAAGGAACTGAACCTAAGTATGATCTCTTGAAAATTTCTTGATGTGGTATAAGGTCATCCTTTCCAAATATATATTCTTTTAGATCTATCTTTTCTGTATCTACCATTATATATTCTTGTATCTTTTTTAAATCTTGTTTCTTTTCCAACTGTAAGAATATTAAATCTTGGGACACGTTGTCGAATTGATTCTTCTCAATAGTACTTATGGAAATAAAGAAGTATTTTATTAAAAACTTCATGAACGACTTATAAAATTTGGTATTATTTTTGATAATGGTAGATGGTACTATATAATATATATAACCAGGTATATCATTTTCAATTAGAATATCACAGGTCTTAACTATAAAAAATATTGCCTCCTCCCTTATACCATGAATGTCATATTTTTTACATAACATTTTAACATATTTATTATGTGTTTTTAAGGACCATGCTGGTGTTCTAAAGGGAGGATTCCCTACAAAAGTTATAGATTTTGAAAAATCACAGATAGAGAAGTCATAAAAATTTTCATTTAGCAACTTCATGTTGTTGAATTTCTCATTATTTTTAACCAAATCATAATAGAATTCATCCAATTCTATACCTATAATCTTTTCTATAGAAAATTTTGAACTCAAAGCTGTCAAAAAATTACCCGAACCGAATGAAGGTTCAATTATTAGATCAGTGGTGATGTCTAAATTTTCTATAAGTTTTAAAGCCAGTTCTTCAGGAGTGAAAAACTGGCCCAAAACCTCTTTTCTTTCTTGTATATTCTTAAATTCCAACATTGAGTTTATTTAGAAAGTCAAGTAATTTCACATTTTCCAAAGGCTCTGTTTCAGTTGATGTAGCAAATAGAAAAGATTCTGTTAATGGTCTGAAGGGATTAACTTGTCCCCAACTTTCTCCCTTAGCATGTTGTTTTCCAAGTTTAACTTTATTGGGAGAATCATCATGTATGGTCAAACACATATCAGATCTGTGAATAAGATAATAGTCTGTACGATCAAGATAAACAACGGCTCCTAAAAGCATATCAAAAAGATCTGGTTTAACCTGCTGCCAAGTCCTAGAAGTATTTTTAAACTCAGCTTTAATCTGTGCTCTATCAGAGAAGGAACCTAACGCTTTGGGTCCAAGAGCTCGTATAGCTTTCTGTTCTATTCTAATTTTTGATAAATCGTCATCGTATGATGTGGAACCTTTATGTTCAATGAGATCGGTGAACACTTCCTCTCTCATAAATTTTACATAGGCTTCACTAAAAGATTTACCTGAAGGATATTTATCTTGGTCAAACCATTGACTATTTCTATATGGAAACTTTTTAAATGTGCTCAGCACGTTAGCTACAACATCATAACCATATGTAGCCACTAGCTGTTCGATTGGAGTTTTTAAAGCAGATACAGTTAGCAATTCTTTTTGTTTGTTATAGAATGCTAAAGAACTACGATTGGTTTTTCTTCCTTTGTCATTAATACTAATCATTTTTTCTTGCATATTACATTCTCCTTGTACTGTTATTGAAATTTGCCTTTCCCTTACTTATATATAAGATAATACATAACTTCTATTTGTCAAGAACTTTTGTCGAGTATTTGTTCCAAATTTTTAAATCATAATCAGCGGGGCTCATTCCTGCCTCGTCTGCTAACCTTAAAACTTCTTGTTCCAATATCATATATTTCTTTTTGGAAGAAGGCGTAGACTTAGGAACACCTTCTACTCCCATTTCCCTTAAATGTTTAAGCATATGTGTATCAAGACCAGATAGTCTTGCACCTTTACGTGAGTGAAGGATAAAACATCTAGCAGTCTTTGGTCCAATACCATATATCTTTTCTAATTCTTCAGTGGAGCATGTACTTAAATCTATAGGTGCATGAGATAATTCAGTAAAGGTTTTACTCTTATTAGTATAACAACCTATCCCTGCCAGCTTCATAAGTTCAGACATAGTAGCATGAGTAGGGTCACCTTTTTCTTTAACATCATATAGATATTGATTTTTTAAAGCATCAAAAGGGCTCATACCATTATAGGTAATCATAGTAAGAAATACTTCAAGGCGTCTTGCTGCAGTTCTACCATTCTTTCCAGCAGCTGCTACCCAGAAAAGTATGTGCTCCTCTAATTCATCTTCTGTCAAATTATAGTTAGTTATATTTGAAGGATCTATCATAATCTTATATCCAAATTAACATTAAAAATAAAACTACCACGCTGTGTCATCTCTATCCCTCGATCGAAATCTATATCGTATACTCTCATATTAGTTTCTTCTTCAAAAGTATTTAGAAGTTCATCTATTGCATGTTCCACTACCGCCTTTTTCTTCTGCATTTCTAATATATCCATTCCTATTCTCCTACAACCTAATATCAAAGTTGACCCGACATAAATACCCAAACCTATCCCCCAATGCATAAGTACGTTCAAGACCTACTCTATTGATGCACATATCATATTCCTTTTCGAAATCACGGATAAGATCTGTTATGTTTTTTTCTATAGCCTGGATTCTATCTCTTGCCTTTTCTATTTCCATTACTATTCTCCCTACAACTCATATGGCTCATCAATTACTTCACCATTATTTACTATAAGTTTAGAAAGGCTATCTCCGCCCTCCCAAATTTGAATAGCAACAAGTATACCTCTACTTTCTTTAAGCATATTAATAAAATCTTGCCAAGTTGAACCACTACCATCATCAGAAGTTTTTATTTTGGTTACTTCTACAATATTGTTATCTATTAAATTTCCTTCAAGTTTGAAACCTTCAGAAAGTCCTTTGGCACTCACACTTGCACCATCAACTTCAATATACGTATAAGGTAGATCTGCTATAACTTTTAATGGTATTAGTAAATTAGATATTTCCTTAGTCTTCCAACTCGTTATATTATATGACATTCCTTTTAATCCTCCAATTTATCAAATGCTTCAACAAAAGCCTTATATTCCAGTATACCTACACCATATTTCTGTGTCCGCTCTATGTACTCATCCAATATAAGACATCTTTCCTCTATTGTCAAGTCCTCAAGTTCTTTTTTTAACCATTCTAAGTCTAAGTCTATGCAATCCTTTAAGTCTTCTTCATCATACATGACACCTCACCTCTTAAAGTAATTTTAATTCTCTTACAAGATCATCGCAACCTTCTGAAGCAAATGCTGTCATCTCATTATTTCTATCTGGTTCATAGAAAGGTACTGTCTTATAGCCCGCGGAAGAAATCTATGTCTCCCATTGTCTAAGGACTATCTCATCTTTTACTTCTAAGTAAACAAGAGTTCCGTTCTCCCAAAACGTAAACGGGCCACGGAGCAGATATTCTGCTACTGCGTGACCCGCTTGAACTGCTTGCTGACTTCTTGACAAATTTTTACGCACTAGCACAAATAGTTTTTTGTTCATTCTCTTCCATCAACTTGTTTATCCTGTTAAAGTTTGGGAGAACTCTACAGTGATTTTCAATTTGCTCATATGTTTTACCTCTGAGCATGCAGTATGCTATATGTGTGTGCCTAAATATATCTTTTCGTTTATCAATATTATATTGAACTTGATACAGTTCTAAATTTAATTTTTCTCTTTCATCTTGTTTACGGACGCTCTTGCACTCACGAATTTCTTTTGCTAATTGTTTAAGTTCATCTTTCATCATAGGGTATTTTGTGTATCTCATTTTGTATTCTCCTTATATTATGTTGAATTGTTTATATATTAATAAAATTAAGCTAAATATAAGGAGGACCCCTAATCTATGTAAAACCAGAAATCTACGTCATTAACTTATTTCCCCTTCATAACGTGCTGAGTTACCAAATGACCATCTATTATTTTTCTTCATCTCTTCGCGGAAATCTGAACTCGGTACTTGAACTGCATCAGTTCCTTCATCCATACGAGGACGATTTTCTGGATCAGACTGAATACCTAACCCCTCATTACCTTTCTGAACATCTGCTCTTATCTCTTGCTGAGAGAAATCATTCTTACGTTCTTCAAGATTAGACATATCATCTATATCTCTGATGGCAGTATCTACTGGATTTTCTTCTATGGATGGGGCGTTACCATAACGATGGGTATAATCACCTGTTCCAGGAAAATAAAAATCAAAACTATCTGGTATTATATACATGTTTTCTATGCCAGATGCTACTAAGGCATTATATGTATCATAACGCTCCTGGATAAACATATTTTTAGCGTAATCAGGCAAACTTTCTTCTGTAAAGCTAAAAACTTTATATAACCCAGTACCTGGAATAATGACACCACTTACTGTTGCCCCGCCAGAAACTGTTATATAACTTGTATCTAAATGCTTATCAAATTGTGGTTCTTTTACTATATCAGCTGTAACAGCCCTGCTGCCACCAAAATTAGAAGCTGTGGCATCAGACTTATCATACATCACTGGGCAATCACCAGGGGTTAGTATTGTGAAGTTCATTTATAGTTCTCCTTTTAATTTTTACTACCTGCGGGTCACCGAGGTGTTGAACCCCGCACGATGGGCTTTGGAGGCCCGTCTGGACGCCGGTCCGTGACCCATACTTACTTGCGGTCTGTAGGGGTATTGATCCCCTGATTGAAGATCGACAGTCTTCTGTGATACCATTTCACCAACAGACCTTTTACTACTCCTTGGAGATGCCCGGAATTGAACCGGGGTCCACAACGTTGGTTCTATAGGGTTGACGATGATAATACTAACAACAAGGGGCCAACGGCTTTAACCGTCGCCTTCCACCACGTAGTTTTGCAAAAAAGAACTACGAAACTTTATACTCACAACTAAAAATTTAAAACGAACTACAGAATTCTGTTGCTAGGCCTCTGCAAAGCCCCATGGAATTGTTTATTAGACAGCTTCCATATATCTGCTCATAGATTTAACGACACTAATACCATCGGTAAGTTGTTCACGAGCATAGTTTAACATAGATTCGTTATTTATTTTTATACAATTTTTAACGTAGTATTGTACAGTCTACGCATCGAGCCTATAGTCACATCCGCCATGTCGAAACCTGTCATCCCCGAATGTGTTTCTTACTTATATACAAGTTACATTATTATTTATAACTTGTTAATACTAATATAATACATCTTTCTTATTTGTCAAGTACCCTCTTCTTTTTTATTTGCACATTGGTAATCTTGGTAATTACAACCTTTCTGCTTATGTATTTTACTATGACACTTTTTACATACCACTATCACATTAGATAAGTCTGCCATGAACATTGGTTGCTCTGTATAACCCTCAATATGATGTACATGGAGACCATCTTCAATTGAATTACACTTTTCACATGTATAGTTTCTATCCTCTAAAGCTATCTTTCTAAATTCAGCCGGAACTTCCCTAGAAGTTGCAAGTCTAATCCCTTTTTCATATTTCTTTTGACCAAAAGTTGGACAAGATTTCTTACACTCATCACTACAATACAAGCGTTGTTCTCCTCTTCCTGAACCTATAAGAGCACCAATTCTATTTCGTATCTGTGAGTTTGTTGGTGTAAACCATTTGTTACAATAAGTGCATCTAACCTCCAACAACCCATTATTATTTTTGACCTCGTCAGCATACTTCAATTTATACGTATATGTTTCATACGATGCTAAAGAATTTTTCCATTTTATAGTTGCTATATTTTTTAATCTTTTGTCCTGTGTACATATGTGTGTACTATGATATTCTTTATGCTTATTTTTTATCGTATCTTTATTTTCGATACGATACTCTTTTTGTTTCTTCTTTACCACTTCTATATTCTTTAAATACCATTCTTTTTTGTTTTCTTTCGCTTTATTTTTATTTTTAAGAGCCCATTCTTTTCTTTGTTTAATAGCACAGATTTTACATTCCAATCGACAGTTACCACTATCTTTTCGTTTATAGAAATCATTTATTGATTTCTCAATTTCACATATCTTACAAACTTTCATTAGCATTTTTCAATTCCTAAATTTACAGTCTTCTTTTGAAAAACCAAAAAAAAAGAATGGTATTTCCTGGCATTCCTTTGCCCATCAATTTGCCATTTAGGTGTGAGTCTGTTTTTGGCCAAAAGAACAAATTCATCTTTTATATAAAACCCAACCTGTTCGGCGTAGTTCATAACGTAGTGATGACTTAAATATTGCTTCGAAGAGCTAATCTTCCCTTGAATTTTGAAAATGCAAACCCCATTCTTCTTTAAAACTCTGTATGCTTCTTTTAATGAATTTTTAAAAAGAGCAAATAACTCTTTCTCTGTGGGATAACATCCAAATCTTTTAATTGTTTCATTCTGTCCTTCTTTTTTATTCAATAAAGATGGCCCCTTGGTGGCTAGAAAAGGGAAATCCAATATCATTGTGCTAATAGACTCATCCTTAATAGGTAAATGTTCCGCGTTAGCCTGTATTACACCGGGCTTTTGTGGGTATATATCAAATTTATATTTAGGTTCCTTTACCCCTTGTTTATAGAACCCTCCAGTACTATAAGTAGGATCTAGTTCTATATCCCCTTCGCAATGTAATTGTAATATCCATTTAATAATCTGATGCTGGTTATACGATATACTTCTAATATACATTTAAAATTCCTTAAATTCATAGGTGTTAGGTTTCTCTCCCATTAAGAACATTCCGCAGGCCGCTTTAATTTCTGATCCCGCTGAAATCTGATACTTAACTTTAGGTAATGCCTCTGAATACATTTTAACTAACTCATCAAACCTACTAGACTCTTTATATATAGAGTCCTTACATTCATTAAATCTTAATATACGAAGTTCAGTATCAGGAATTAAACAATCAATCCCTGATTTTATTTGTCTTAGGTCTTGTTCGGTGTCATTCACACCTTCCAAAAATAACTGATGAAGAATAATATCTACACCATACCATTGTTTAAATTGATTCAGTAGTTGTAAATCGTTTGCCACATCATTATATCTACTAGCTGGCATAATATCTTTTCTATCACTAAATTTATGTAAGGAATAAAATATTCTCAGATTACTTCTATCTTTACTATGTGGATTAATCCTATAACCAAAGCAGTCATCATTCAGTGCTGCCAGATGATGTGGCCAACCAGGTCTGCTCACAGGCAGCATTGTAGCAATATCAATACCGTCTACTCCTACTGCTACTCCCTTATCTCTTACTGCCCAGGTTAATATCTTATTCGATACTTCTCTTAAAGCAATTGGATTTAATAGAAAAGCATCTCCCATACCCATCCAACTAAGTTTCATATATTTCTTACGAAGTTGTGGTTTTTCTGCAACCTCAGCAGTAAGTGCTTCCTTTACATTATTAAATATCCTATGCATAGAAAGTTTATGGTATGGATATTTCTTTGTTGTTAGATAGCAAAACTTACATCCAAGATTACAACCAACTGACGAAGAAATAAAAACGGAAAACTTATTTCTATCTACCTCTACTGGTTCTATCTTACCAGTAGCCTTATTTAAAACGTTTCCACATGAACTCACAGATTTAATAGATGTTTCTGAACCATCGTCATGAACATATTTACTAACTAGCCCATCTTTAGTTCTATACACTTCCATATTTATAGTTCCTTTGCTATTGTATAAAGCCAATTTTCACAATGACTACAGCGTCCTATAAGTTTTCCTTTTACCGTTCTACTATATAGAACTTTGTATTCACCACAATATGGACACTTTGTTTTGGGGCCGACAAACCATTTTCCCATATACTATACCTGCATATAATTGTTGTTGATGTTATATTCAATGGCTTCGACTACACCATTGAACACTCTGGCTATCGTGTCTGCTACCTTTTTACTTTGGAATTCATATACTTTACTATGTTCTATTACAGTAATCGTACTATCTGAGTCTATTCTATTAGCGATATCTCTTACTTTAATGTAAGATACTTGTTCGGAAAGCTTTACTATATACAGTTTCATATTAGTAGTCCTCCTCTAAGTGTTATACTACGTTATACTCTGTGGTCTTCCCAAGACTTGAACTTGGCACCTACGCATTATCGGTACGTTGCTCTACCAGATGAGCTAGAAGACCAGTAGGACTACAGTGATATCCCTATAGCCCTGTTCTGATAAGAGGCTTTTATGGGTCCTCTCATCAAGGAAGGATGCCCATATACATCCTATCCAATATTTGTGCTCCAAGCCAGGTACGATCTGGCACTCTTCAGGTTGAAGGCCTGATGACTTATCCTTTTCGTCTATTGGAGCGTTTGTATATATAATATAATACACATTATCTATTTGTCAAGTAGAAATTTTAGGGCCCCGAAAGGCCCTGTTAAAGTTATATGCCCATACGAGCAAGTTTTTTGGCAAGTTTTTTAAGTACTGCTTTATTATGTTTCTTGATACGACGGGCTTTGTTTTTAATCCATCGTTGTTCTAAATTGTAACGATGGTGCGATGGCCTTCTGGAAGACCTACCGTATTTACGGTGTTTCTTTCCAGATTTATGGGTCTTGATTTCCAAGTAATATCACCTCCTTTAAAGGGACCTTACTTGGCAAGACCTCCACATGATAAAACTATTCTGTACATTATTATGTCTCCTATTTGTGTCGTTTAACAACTTCTAAAATTTCTTCGTCTTCATATTTAGATAGCTCTTCAAGAAATACTTTAAGCACCTCTTTAATTTGAGCAATATTTACCTCTACTCTACCACCCTCTCCTACAGCTACACGATTTGCCATCGCATTCATATCAATTTTTAGCATATAGTTTCCTCCTTTGAAATATGGGGTGAAGGACGGGATATGATCCCGCACGTCTTATTAAGGACACTAGGGCCACAGCCTAGCGTGTCTACCAGTTCCACCACCTCCACCATATTCATATAACCTGTATCCCTTCGTCATCTACCTTAATATTGTATTCATCTTGAAGAGCAATACGATTTTCTATCTTTGATTGACGAAGATTTTCTACAAAATCAATCTTATCTTGTTTAATCATACCATTACCAAAGAAATTTCCTTCTGGGTCCTTACGATAATCCCAAATGCCTCCCAGTTCTTCATCTCCATTCTTATTAGTAATAACTTCAAGAGCAAGACCAAGAGGATGGAAGAATTTTCTATTGGCTTCTTGCAAGAAACCTAATTTTCTAAAATCTTCTGCTGTCATATATTTAATGTCTTTCATCTTCCTTCTCCTTTGTTGAGCGGGTAGGGAGAATCGAACTCCCATCAATAGCTTGGAAGGCTAAGGCCCTACCATTAGACGATACCCGCTAGTAAATTCTCAAATCTTTTAGAAATTCATATACACCAGTATGCCTCATTTTATAAGTTAAAAATTCTACAATAGTAGGCTCATGAGGACGTTTCTTTAATCGCATACCTGTTTCTTCAGGCATCTTACTTCCTTTAGCTATGTTACATTTTACACAACTAGTAACACAGTTTTCGAAATTAGTTTTGCCACCTCTTGAACATGGTATAACATGATCGATACTTAAATTTTCTTTAATGCCACAATATACACAAGTATAATTATCTCGTATAAAGATATTCTTTTTAGAGAATGGAACCTTGTTTCTATATACAGTGTTAACCATCTCTATCAGCTTCAATACCAGAGGAATTTTAAAGCTATGAGTATTTTCAGAGTTTGTTATCTGCTGGTCGGCCTCCTTTAATACTTTAGCTTTCTCTTTGACGATTAGTTTTATACCACGTTGCCACGTAACTGTGTTCAAGTATGTATAATCAGCATTCAAAACTATGGTATGCACAATAATCTCCTATAAAATTTATCACAATAAATTATACCGTTTGGCCCACTTTCTTATGGTATTATCAGCCACACCAAACATTCTACCAACAGCCGCCCAAGTATTATTAGAAATCAACTCTGCTAATTCAGATCTTGTTGGCCTTTTAATGACCTTCCTATTTAATATATTTCTACAAGGAGAACACACATTAGAACTTTTATGTATAAGTTTATTTTTACACATCGGGCATTTTTTAAATATATCTTTATCTGGTTTATTCTTAACATTCTTAACATTTTTACCACAAAAACTATCTGTCTGTGTGTGACAATTAGGACATAGAATTCTCAAATTTTCTATTCTATTATCATTATGAGTTCCATTTTTGTGATCCAACTGTAATACTAATGGGACGTTATTCCATACAGGCTCCTGACCACATTTACAACAAACGTCTTCTAAAATACCTGCTTCTATAAGTTTTATTTTTAATCTTTGGTTATTCTTATATGTACTATTCTCAATTAGTATTTCCGATAGATGTATAGCTTTGAATGGTTTTAATGCTTCTAATACCCTTTTCCTTGTAAAATGTTCTGTACTTATATTATTTAATTTTATATGTTTTTTAACGTTTCCGAAATTTCCACCAGCAGTTCTCAACCCTAATAACCTTAGCACTTCTGCAAAGCTGTCACTTACTTTTACTGCCTCTCCTAAATCATCAATTGTCCAAGATCTTTTATTATTCATTTTATCCTCCAATATGGTATTACACTTGTGTAAAAATCTAGTGCTCTACCATAATAGAGGTTAGTTTATGTTGCTGGGATGGTTGGACTTGAACCAACGACACCCGATTTCAAAGACCGGTGCTCTATCCATCTGAGCTACACCCCAATTTAATCATATCAATGGTAAATGTCCAGTGATTTTATTTATTTCCGAAATTCCTCCAGGACCAACCCCCACAGTAGTAAAAGTTGGTACTCCTTTAAACACTGTCCTTCCATTATCTTTTATTAGAGAACAAGGAAGATCTGCTTGACGTGCCTTCATATAAATATCAAGTAGTTCTTCTTCATCTTTAGCCCACACACAAATTTTAGTGAAGGCGTCTCTAAGCCATTCTCTAATCTCTTTTGGTGGTATATAATTCCAAACTAAATCTCCATTATCCGTAAGGTAATTAGTAAATGCGGCGGCCATAGCAGCATGTGCAATCTGAGCACCCATTTTTCCCCAACCCATCTTTAAATCCTTACGTACTACTATTACTTGTTTCGTTTCCATTTAATCTACCTATTCATTATCAAAAGCTGACATAGCATCATCATATCCTTCCCAATTATCTACACCGCCTGCTTCTAGAGCATTCAAAATATCAACTTGTTTTTCAAGATAATCACAATATGAATGTATAGCATGAATGTATCTTGTACAATCCATTCCATCCCATAAATTATAATCTTTTACATTAGGTCTTTTCATATGCGTTCTCCTTTTCCTTTTTGTGGGCCACCATGGTAATGATCCGTGTTCTTCGGGTTAAAGGCCCGATGCTTCACCTTAAAGCTTGTGGCCCGACTATGCGGGCCAAAGCGGCCCGTTATTTATGTTTCTGTTTATAATCTTTCATGTCGTTTATTATGTACCGCCCTAAATTTTTCAAGAAATTCTCTTTCTTCTCTTACAAATGTTTTCCAGCCAGTTACATCTCCTTTTCTTCTATACATTATCATGATCTGGTCATTCGCTCCATTAGTAGCGTTTATGATATTACGTTCTACTACTTCATACAAATTTCCAGTTTTAATATGAGTGTATAATTCGCTCAAGATTATTTCTCCTTATTAAAAAGTTTATATTGGCTCCTCGACCTGGGGTCGAACCAGGAATAATTGGTTAACAGCCAATCGTGATGCCTTTTCACTACCGAGGAATATTTTCTTGCGGAGAGGACAGGACTTGAACCTGCAAAGGTGATTAGCCCACCCGCATTCCAAACGGGCTCCTTACCTATTAGGAAACCTCTCCTTTTAGTGTTTCTTTAGCCTCTTGTAATGCTTTTATAAATGCATCCATTTGTTCTTCTCGCATTACAAAGTCACCTTCTACTTTAATTTCTCCCCAAAATAAAATTTTAAGGGCATTACTTACTCTCCAGAAAAAATCTCTAATCCAACTACGAGAATATTCATAAGAAGTCCAAGATAAAGTTTTATATAAAGTAAGAAAAACCATTCCTAGATCTGGAGCTTTTTCAACATCTAGCGTAAGATCGCATCCACTACTTCCACAATCACACATAGCTCTATATACGATTGCATCCTTATTTTCATAAGCCTTCATAATTTTATTGGATACCATAAATAATTCCTTATATAATTAGAGAAGACTCGTGCTTGGTCGCTATCGCTTTGGCCCAAGCCATTCCACATTTTAAAAGAAAGCGTTCTAGAATACTTTCTAATATATACGAGTCTTCGGTTTCAATACTACTACATATTTATATTAAGACACCCAACCAAAAAGTTTTCTATATAAAAATCTTAAGAAAACTACGAGCGTGTAATAACAATCTCGCCAGGAGGGTTCGGTGCCATGAAGTCCAAAGGGACGTCATTAGACAAACTCATATCACTTTCATTACCAACAGTATCAACTGCAGAAACACCTAGGTTAAAAACACCACTCTTACTTGCCATTCCTTCAAGCATGGAAAGGTCTATAGATGTAGTATTACCTAGATCAAATGACAAAGAACTATAAGACACTGCTGTAGGAGATTCCTCGACATAGAGTTTATATCCTACCACATCAGGTGAATCTGATGCTGCGAAAGAGATTGTTACAGTCTTGATTTTAGCCATAGTTATCACCCCCACGTTAAACCTGTATTTTAATGTATCACTATCGGGCCGGGAGGGGCTACGTAACCATAAATCCACCAAGCCCGACTATCACTACCTACCATGGACACGGTTGCGTCTGTTGATGAAGCCCATGAACTGCACTGACTAATAGCACTATTACAAGCCCTTACCCTTATAATAAAATGTCCTGTCTTTGGTAAGGAAAAAGTCTTCTGTGTATCAGTTAGACTTTGTCCAGTGGGAAGAATAGTTTTTGTATTCTGTTCCACTTGATTTAGTTCTAGTTCATAATAATTAGCCTCAGCTGATGGATTCCAAGCAACAGTTACAGTTTGATTGGTGGGACCAAAAAAAGTAACATAATCTTTCTGAACCCATTCAGCACTGGCTGAAGAACTCAATAATATTAAAAAAGAAATTATAGGTATAAGTTTTTTAAGCATATTAATCTCCTTTAATTTATATCTAATCATGCGGAAGGCAAAGGACTCGAACCTTTAGGGCTTGTTACACCCACCTGTTTAGCAAACAAGCATCTTACCTAATTAGATTTAGCCTTCCTTAATTGGAGCCTCTGACAGGAATCGAACCCGTGACATTTCGCTTACAAGGCGAACGCTCTTCCTACTGAGCTACAAAGGCAATTTATCTTATATAACTCATCAACACTTGTACAAAATGTTCTAAATGCATCTTTATTATATCATCTATATCAGTATGCTCATTGAATATAAATATAAGAGCTAAAGTGATAAGAGGTCCTATGGTAAACATAACTAAAAGAATGCCTATCAAAAATCCTTTCCAGGCAACAATATCCTCTGGAGACGTATGCTTAGATATTATTCTTTTGAATGTTGAATACATTATAATTCCTTCGTTCATAGGATTAGTATGTGCAGAGAGGGAGACTTGAACTCCCACGATACTTAAATCACAGGTCTCTCAAACCTGCGTGTCTACCAAATTCCACCACCTCTGCATCCTCAAAAGTTAAACGGTATTACCAGTATAAGGTGCCTTAAATCTATTAGAAACGTAGATCTTACCATCCTTGATCCATAAACGTACAGTGTTTGTCATACGATTGTCACGTCTAGATGCTTCCAAATTCTGAATAAAAGCTGTCAATTCCTCTCCCTTGTCGAGAGATAAGGTGATCATGTCTCTATTGGTTACGATCAAATTCTTAACGTTACTTTTTCCTACCATCTTAGAATGTCTTTTCATTTTAGTTCTCCTTTTCCTTTAAGTTATTCTTATTTTGCTTCCCTTTACTTACCTATAAGATAATACATGTTTTCTATTTGTCAAGTATTATTTCCATAAATCTTCTATATAATCAAAAAAATCTGTATACTCAAATGGTTTTAAAAAAATCTTGTTAAAACCTGTGGCGAGTATATGTTCATTATTAATGAGATCCCTGTATCCAGTCATTCCTAAAATATGAACATCTTTATCCTGCCGTCTTATGAGCAAACATACTTCTGAACCAGACATGAAAACTAAACTTAAATCTATTATAACAAGATCATATTTTCCAGGCTTAAAAAGAAGCATAGCTTCTTCTCCTGACATAACACTGTCTATCACATCAAACTTCTTTGTATGTGTAACAAAAGCAGTCAATAAGTTCCTTATCAACTCGTCATCCTCCACTATCATCACACTTTTCATTTTTTATCTCCATTTAAATTGGTACCGAAAGCGAGAGTCGAACTCGCATGAGCTTAGCTCGTCTGCTTTTGAAACAGATGTGTATCCCATTCCACCATTTCGGCAAATCTTTCTTCTATACCTGTACCATAAATGACAGGCTTGTCAGGATGACTTTTATTGATATGTCCATCTCTTTGACCACGCTTAAACCATCCTGCTATATTACAGTAAGGGCATACAAATAATTGTTGTGTTCTATACTTTCCCATATCATTTTTCCTTGGGGCCGCAACAGGGGTCGAACCTGTATAAATCCATTTTCGTAGAATGGTGCTATTCCATTTAGCTATACGGCCATTTTTCAAAGTCTTTCGCGTAATTAATATTACATTTCTTATTATTTACAGAGTCAATAATTCTTAACATTATTGACTTCCTATTAGCAGACTCTACAAAATAACATTTATCCGTATCCGGGCAATAAATGCAGAAAATATCTACATCTTCGGATGTCATTGCTCTTCTTAAAGTTCCTCTTTTGGTGTGACTGCATTTAATAGCAAACTCAACAGCCAATGTCCCATCTTTTCTTATCTTTCTATATTTAACTTGCACTTTATAAAAATTTTTCTTGTCCCCGACCAATATATCATAAGGCTTACTATTTGATACTGGTAAAAATACATCTAATCCTAATTCTAATAAGATTGCTATCGACTTATGCACACCTATATCACCTTTTCTACCTGTAGAAAACATTTATCTCTCCAATTAATGTTGTGGGACCTCTCCGAGTTGAACGGAGTTCTGCTGGGCTTCAACCAGCCGCTGAATGACCCCATTAGCTAAAGTCCCTTTACTTTTGCCGTTGATGGGATTGAACCATCGCCATGTTGTTTGTAGGACAACCGCTCTCCCTCTGAGCTAAACGGCATTATGCTTCTATGTGCCAACTAACATACTCTGGCTCTTCATATTTTATATAGTACCCCTTACGACAAGCCATGCACTTAGAACCTTCTGGAGAAGGTAAAGATTTACTCAACCCAATACTTCCAGGACAACCTTCTTCTGAGCAAAGATAAAGAACAGTTTCTTCATATCTTACGTCCATGTAACTATATACCCCTTGTTATTTAAATCAAACATTCTACTTATTTGATAGGTCAGTTTATATTCATCCAGAACATTCATTACTAAGCCTTGCATTTTTTGACTGTTACCAGTAATAATTTCGAGCTCTGCTTCCTCGTTCCAATGGTCCTCAATAAAATTGATTACTACTCGACGAGCATCCTCATGTCTTAATCTGTGTAAGTCTACTTTATATATGTTCATACCCTTTTCCTTGTTAAATTATACTCCCTCCGGCCACCAAACCATCATACCAAGGGCCACTCTCGTGGATGATACCTTTGTTTCAGTATCGCTTCCCTCAGCTCCGAATCGAACAGATTAAGGTTCAAAAGAACTAGGAGCACGTTGGAGTCATAGAGAATCGAACTCTAATATCTGCCTTGCAGGGGCAGTGTAATCCCGTTATACGATAACCCCATTCTATAAGTTTTTCTTTTTCCCTTTTCCAGCAAAACTCTTTGTTTGAGAGTGACAATTTGGGCATAGAAATCTAAGATTTTCTATTCTATCATCTAACCAATCACCATTTATATGATCAACTGGCAACATTAGTTCATGACCATTCCACTCTTCAACACCACAAACTTCGCATTTATACTCACGCCCCATCTCTTTTAAGGCTCTAACTAAATGATGTCTTTTAGATCTTCTATATTCATCTTTACGATGAATTAATATTTTGGATGCTTCTTTTCTATCGCAGCCTCCAACGTGGTTTTCTCCACTGTTAGCTCTCTTTCCTAAAAAATGTGATGTATCTATATTAAGGCGTTTTATCTTATTGGATAAATGAGAATGCATACCACCAGAACATAATATTCCTAAGTATCGTAATACTCCAGCCATAGAGATGATGTGTTCTATTGCTTCCTCTAATATTTCTTTTGAATATTTCATGTGCCTGTGAAGGGACTCGAACCCCCATGCTCTTAGAGCACAACGTTCTAAGCGTTGCGTGCCTACCAAATTACACCACACAGGCATTTAAATTATTTTACAATAGTAAAATACATCCACTTATTAGCAGTAATAAGAGGTCTTACTTGTCTGTCTACCTCTTCACAAATTACGGTAGGCATCACATCTTTTGTAAAGCCAATAAGTTTTTCTTTCATCATACCAATAAATCCTGCTGATGGATCAGGTTTCTTAGGCGAATACTTGACCCAAAACTCAGTCACTATATCTTTTCCCCATTTATATACATATGGAATGGGGCTTATTTTTAAATCGGCGTTACACATACTATCTCCTTTCTTAAATTAAAATTTGTCTTCTGACCCTTTGAGTTAATTTCTTAGACTAACAGTCTAAGTTCTTCAAGATTAGTAAAATATTTTAAGTCATGAATTCCCCAAAAAGCTGTTTTCCACTCCTTAGCTTTGTCGTCTAATATAAGTTTGTCGTCAGTAAAACGATGTAACTTATCAAGAGAAGCAAAACCACCAACTAAAACTTCGTTGTCACTAATTCGTATACAAATAAGTTGAGGTCTTTTGGTATTCCTTTTTATCAAAGGAAAATTTCCCACTCTACATGTTTTTATTCCAGCATTTATACCAAGAGCTTTAAGGTCTGCATAATTATACGCGTCTGTAACACCAACAGACCAATCGATAAAGTTAATGCCGAAGAATTCCTCGACAGCAGCTTCTCCTAAGAAGCCAGTTAAGCACCGCTGAAACATTTGATCTTTATCGTATTTAAATCTCTTCTCTCCAAGTTTTTTTCCAACCACGCCGGAAAAAAACTTCTCGAATCATCCTTATCTTACTATCAGGTACAACAACTAGAATAAAATTTTCATATATAAACTTAAAAAATACGTCGAATAACAACGCATGCTCTTCCCTACTATATTTAATCATGATATATCCTCCTATAATAGGGTCAGAAGACTTGCGGAAAGTGGGAGACTCGAACTCCCAAGGCTTTTACACCCAACAGTTTTCAGGACTGCGTCCTCATCCAGCCGGATACTTTCCTCTTAGACGACAGAGGGAATCGAACCCACATATATCTGGGTTGCAACCAGACCCCTAACCATTCGAGGCATGTCGTCAGATTTTTCGTACAGAATAATCTGGGTAGTATGTTTCTTCTGGCTTAACCATTTTCCATACTCCCAAATCATATTTATCATTTAATAACAAACTTAAATGAGTTAAATTACAATGTCTTCCTGTTAGGAGTATCTCTAATTCAACAAAAGGATGCGTTGCACAGCATAATACTTCTAATGAGCTACAAATGTATTTAAGAAACGTTTTCATGTGCCGAGTAAGGGTAACGATCCCTCCAGTTCTAGTTTATGAAACTAGACTTCTCACCATAAGACCTCGGCTTAAATGATACCCGATTATTTCAACCTTTAATAGCATTCGAGCCCAAGATGCTAACTATTTCATCCTTGGCTTATTTTTTCCCAAGGCGTGAGGATTTATTTGCGGGAGAGGGAATCGAACACCTCTAAGACAGAGTTATGAGCCCCATTTGAATACCAATTCTTCCCGCGTCATAGTTATATAGTAATACATAAATTCTATTTGTCAAGTAGTTCTTTTGCTAAATTAAAATCTCTTATCACATTAGGATAACTCTTATGCTTATCGCCTCCTCCCCTCAACAAATAAGAAGGATGATAAGTAGGAATAACCTTAGCATCTCCATACTCAAATACTTTACCGACAATACTACCCAAAGAGATCTTAGAATCCAATCCTAATAAAGTAATGGAAGCATCTTTTCCAAGGGTTAGTATAACCTTGGGACTAATGATATCTATCTGTACAATTAAATAAGGTAGGCAGGAATCTATCCAATCAAATTTTAGAGGCAATCCTGCAGCCAGATAACATTTGACAAGATTAGTAATATATACATCATCCATTGTCAACATGGTATCCATTAGAATTTTGTCTAATAGTTTACCTGCTCTACCTACAAAAGGTAGTCCAACTTTATTTTCTTCATCAGCAGGAACCATTCCACAGATCATGATCTCAGCAACTGAATTACCTTTAGCAAATACTGGATTGATACGTCCTTTATGAAGCTCGCAGCCTTTACAAAGTGCTGCTGCATCTTGAAGTGCTTGTAATTCCATTCCATTTCCCCCACAATATGGGCTAGTTATTAGTCTTCCATATCCTCTATTTGCACGAGGTCAAAATCCAAGTCCATGCCGGGATTGGCAATTGATTCTTCTACTAGTCGTTTAGTTTCTTCAAAAATATCAGAGGCATAAAGTCTTTTCTGTTCTGCACTTAATTCAATATACTTTGGAAATTCATTCTCTGAGGCTTTAGCTTTCTTTTCTCCGCCACATCCTAACGCCTTTCCTTTTCTATTAATACAAGCAGCGATCTTTTGTTTAGTGGATGCCGAAAACTTTGATCGTCCTAGGAATGCTTTTGCAGTTGCCACATGTTGACAATCTGGTACTGGAAAACTACGACCTGGTCCACAGAATGTACCGGATTTCAGCTTCTTACGATCTTTAGTCGTCAACTTTTTAGCAGTATCCAAAGCTTTCTGAGCTCTCTCAATAACTAAATTTAAATTATTATTTTCCATTATACACCTCGTAATTAAATAAGGTAGAGAAATAAAATTTTCTCTACCCTTTAAAGGTTACATTATTCATATAGTTTAAATCATTTAGGTTTCGGTTTCGGTTTTGACTTGCAGCCCATTATATATCACCCCCTATTATTCTTATTTGTTTATTAATACTGATTAAAAATCTTTTGAAAAATTGAATAATAAGGACCAGGAGTATGCTTATCAAGCCAGCCTATCATTTTTCCTCCTCGGTTTAATACTCTAGAACAAGCCGCTGCCATATCTGCAATTAGTGGAAGCGTTTCTTCATCAATAATAGTATAACAGTCTATGAAAATAAAATCATACTTCTTTTTGGTTTGATATGCGTATTCAATACCATCAGCATATAGAATTCTATGTTTTTCTGCTGGGTATTCAATATCTAATCCTCGATCTTCTTCTTTTAATTTGTTATGGACTTTTATAACATCGAGATTATTTTCTATAGTAGTTACATGCGTAACTTGTGGAAATGTAAACAAATATCTAGAAACTATACCAAGACCTAAGCCTATCTCCAAACAACGTCCCCTTGGAAAATCAGATAGCTGATGTATATATTCTACAAGTTCTCCCTCAGCACAACAAAGAGTGTGTCCTGGACCAATTTCAAGGAACAATTCTCCATTCATTTTATAAACCCTAGCATTTCCATGCTCCGCTATTATTTTACCATCTTGAAAATAAATAAGCCCTTTATTAGACATGTATATTACCCCTAAATTTTTTATTCTATTCTTGGTTTAGTAATATCTATCGGCTTCTCAAACTTTAAGTCTATAGTTAAAATTACTCCGCCTTTCAGAATGGGATCTTTAACTTCCCCACTCTCCAAAGTCTCAATGATATGTGGATAATAACCTACATTGATATCGCTTTTAAAAGATATAGGTAAATAAATATCAAGAGCAGCACTAATTTCTGACCTTACCCAATTAGCCCATGCCTCCTCCTTTACCTCTTCTGTCAAACCTTCAAGGTTCTGAACAATGTCTTGATCTGTTGTTTTTACCATGTTTGCTCCCCTTTACCCAATTGTTTGCTTTGCTTTGCCATTTCTTTCTCTTGTTCATATACATCATTGACTAATGTAGCAAGCTTAAATTTCCAATCTGGGTCATCCACATTGAGTTTTTGTTCCATTCTAAAATCCGATATGTCATGTGGAAGCAATTTAACTTTACCTTGTTCATCAATGAATACATGACGAAGTTCGTGGGACATAACTCTCTTCCTATCTACTGTATTAGAAAGTTCCCAAGCCTTCTGATCAAAAATAATAACAATATCGTACCCCTCTACTGCTAAATCATCTTTAGAAAAAAATTTTATTTTTTCCGATGCTAGTTCTGTACTAGCTAGAACGATTTCCCCGTCTTTGATTCTTCGCTTGGTATCAAAAATTAATTTGATTTTTAGTTGAGCCAAATTTGGAAATCTTTCTTCAAGTGTTGATAGAAAAATTTCAACTACACTATCATCAACGTCTGTAAATCTGATCATAACCTTCTCCTTTTAAGTGTGGTAATGAGTATTGATATATTTCTGAAGCTCTACCAACCTATCTGCTAAAGCTTTAGATGTATCAATTTTTTGTTCCTGTTCAACTTTTTGTTCCTTGGCGGTTTCAGCTGGTTTTCCTACAGTGATTCCACCAGAAAATGAATTACCTTCTTTATCATAACATATTTTAATAGACTTATTGTTCTTTAGTTGTTTAATTCTTACTCTTCCACCATTCTTAACACAATCTTCAAAATCCTTTCGCATTCCAGTCCTCCTAAATTTAGCGGGAGCCCACCATTTTAAATTATTTAATTAAAATTTTAACAGTGTCATCTTTTACTTTAACTGCTTCTTTTCTTAGAACACATTTCACAGTTCCATCTTTAAAAGAACATTCAATGTCAGCCTCTTCAACTTTTTTTGGAAGATTCAGAGCTCTTCTAAATGATCTAGAAGATATCTCTCTCATAAGATATTTTTTATCCGAGTCTTCGCTTGAAGATTCTTCTTTTTTGTCTGCCATAATGTATAAACAGTTGTCTTTCAACTCCATGTTTATATCTTCTTTCTCAAATCCAGCTAAAGCCACCTCAACTTCATAAGAAGTGTCGGTCTCGGCAACATTGATTTTAGGAAATGCAGTTTTAGGTTGAAGATCCATAAAAGCCTGCATATCATAATCCCAAATTTTCCATAGATCATCAAATCTTTTAGTGATATCACCGAAACGGCTTACTTTAAATAATTCGCTCAATGGTGAGCCAGAATATATAGCAAGATCTTTCTTTGTCATGATATTTGTCCTCCTTATTATTAGGTGGACTCCCACTTACTACTAAGATAAGCATTATTTGTTAAATGTCAAGCTTTAAATTATAAAAATTTTCAGTATTAAATGGAGCAGAGATAGCCCCAGGAAGCATAGATTTGATAGTGACTGTAGCAGGTATATTCCAAGAATGAATTATAATAACTGCTTTATTATTAAGGTTGTCTGGATGGTCTTGCAAGAACTTAGCAACATCTATACCTTCACCATTGCCTCTACCAAGATCGTTATCAAGAAATATATAATCGAACCTGTAGTCTTTTAAATATTCTATGGCATCCTCTACATTTTCTGTTATCTTTAATTTATATTGTCCAAAACGTTCTATAAAGAAACGTACTCTAAACACATCATCTTCAAGTAGTAGAATTCTTATCATACAACCTCGTAATTGATACAACATGCGGTGTATCATCAATATAAATTATAGACGAGGAAACTAAAATATTTCTCACACTTCCATCTTTCAGTTTTAAAATAGAAGGATAATCCATAATTTTAGATTCTTTAGTTAATAAATCACGAAATGTTGAGTCATTATATATACTACTCCATAAACTTAGACTCATCATATTTTTACCAATAACTTCTTCTTTTTTGTATCCAGTGTAAGTTTCAAAAGCAGGATTGACGTCTACAATTATCTCATCCTCTAGACGTATAATAGTAATCATATCTGTGCTATTGTCAAATACAATTTTAAATTTATCTTGACCACTTTTTATTTCAGCAAAAGCTTTTATGTGATCAGTTACCTCATAAAATAATACTGCCACTTCATTTACATCAGATTGAAACGCAGTTACAGAATATATACTTTCTATAGAATTATGAGTATATTTATATATGAGATCAGAAAATGTTCCCCCGTCTTTAGCAAGCTTTTTAAACTCCTCGATTATAGGAAGTTTGGTTAAGGTACAAAAAAGTTCTTCTATAGTTTTATTCACAACTAATGAGTCTATCTTTAGGATATTGGTAGCAGCTTTATTAAAATGTTTAAGTATAAGATTATCCCCATCTAATTTGTAAACAAATATACCTGTAGGAGTAGAATTGATTAGGCGTTCAAAGTATTCTCTATTTCTTTTAGATTCTTCCTCTGCCTTCTGTCTTTTAAGTATATCCCACATACTATTCATAAATAGATTTAATTGTCTTAAATCAGTTTCATCGTATGATAAAGCTTTATTCCCAACACCAGCTACGGCTACTACATTATTGCTCTCCATAATAGGAACTCCCATATGTCTACTAAGACCTATATGCCCCTGTGGAAGTCCACGTTTGCCTTCTGCATAAGTCATAGTTTCATAATCATTATGGATTATTGGTTTCTTTTCTCGTACACAATCTGCCCAACATCCAGCCTCTGCTAAGGGATAATGAGGAACCTTGTTAGCTATACAATTTTCATTTGTTTCCTTAGACCATTGAAATAAAGTTAAATCTACATCATCTCCAGCAGTGTTTACAAAATGTATATAACCTATTTTACTATCGGTTAGTCTAACCGCTTCTTCTAAAGCGTAGGTAGTTATTTCTTCATAAGAACTATAACTCATTTTGGTGAGTTCTAAAATAGATTTTAGACGTTCTTCATTTAATTTTAACTGTCTTTCTCTTTTCTTTCTATTTGTTATATCCGTGACTGTAAAAACTAAATATTTACCAGATTTAATTTTAGTCGTTTTTAAAAATATATCTAAAATATCTCCAGCCTTTGTGCGAAATTGTGTTTCTACTGCACCAATTCCAGTCTCTTTTAATGTAGCATATTTTACTTTTCCAACATGTAAAAATTCCTCTTCTGATGGATAAAGAATTCTTACTGACTGCCCCACTAATTCTTTTTCAGTATATCCCGTTAGATCGGTAAGAAATTTATTAACAGCTTTTATTATTCTTCCTTCCTCATCTATGAGTCCTATACCAATGGGTGCTGCATTAAATATTGCGTCTAATGTAGCTTCTCTATATACCAAACCCTCTAAAGCCTTCTTCTTTATTGTTACATCTTGTAGAACACATATAAAACCTAATAGTTTACTAGAATTAGAATAAATAGGAGACCTAGTTACATTAAACCACCCTCCTAATTTTATTATATAAATATCTTCCAGCACAGATTTTGCCTTTAGAACTTTATAATCATCTACGCTACCTTTTTTAGGAAAATCTTCAGAATGACCTTGTATTTCCTCATAGCAAATCTTATTAAAAAGTTCTTCTTTACTCTTACCGAGGCGTTCCGCTAGTGTTTTATTAACAAATTTCATTTCAAATTTATTATTTATTATATATACACATTCCGGAATAGCATCAAGTGCGTATTCCCATTCCTTAGCTTGATCTTTGAGATAACCATTACCAGTCAAAGCCTCAGTTAGCTCTCTAAGCCTTTTTAGCTCGTCCATCATCAATATTAGTTCCTATATATCATTAACGACCACCTACGATGGCAGGTTTAATGACATGTTCTTTAATTATATAGAAGATTAATCCCATCAGACCACTACCTATAAAACCAGCTATCACACTCCATACGCCTAGTTTAACTGCTAAAGTTAAAACTTTGTCACTAAGTGGTGAAACAACATCTTTTTTATATGCTTTTAATTCATCTTCTGCTTTATCTATCTTTTGCTCTATTTTCTTTATGGTTTCTTTAACATCATTTATACTTTCTTTAAATTCAACTTGAATATCAACCAGGTCTACTCTTCTTATAGATTCTACTTGATCATTAAGTTTTTCCATGCTTATGAGCACGTGTTTAAACCAAGCTTTTTTTAATTCTTCACCTTCCATAGAATGTGTATTGGTCTCGTTACTAAGTGGAGGTTTACTACCAGACTTAGAAACCACCTCAAGAAGATCTTGCAATTCTATATCTAAAGTTACGGTGCTTGTTTTTATTCGTTCTCTTTCAGCCATGAATCACAGTATTTCCTTATGGATTTTTCAAACATGAACCACACATTGGACAGAAATTTATAGAGACACCATACCTATGTACTTGAGTAAAACCCGGTTCTTCAGTCAGTTCTATCCAGTGTAGAATCCAACCATTCGTTGGATCCCACTGGAAAATGTTAGTATTATCATGTTTTAATGTTTCCCAATCTTTACAATCACACATATTAATCATTTAATTATTTAAGAACTCCACCAGCATAAGCCATCTCAAAGTCATACTTTCCACCAAGAGATCTCCAACCTTCAGTAGGCCAGTTCTTATAGGATTGATCAAGGGCGTCAATACCCTCAGCAGATCTTTCTTTCGAATCCATAACATCAAATTTAGGAGGATCAACTTGAGCACCCTCATTATTATTTGACATTGTCATTCTAATAAACTGGTCATCACGAGTGTATTTAATTGAACTTCCCCAGATAAGTGGATTGTGGTTGACACTAGAACTACGTGAAGCAACATTACTACCTATACCTGTGTCTTCAGTAAGTACATTCCAGTCTTCTGATTCACCTTTGGCTTTAAAAGCCATAGTATTAGTTCTTGTATAGTCACTACTAAAACGAGCACCAGTATTCAATGCACCAAAATTGGACATCTTCATATCTATAGCACGTCTAATAGAGACATCTACGCCGCTACGGGCACCATCAAGATCAGGTTCCTCAACTCCAGTTGCTGGAATCTGATAAAAATCAAAATAAAATTTTTCAGCCATTTTTAGTTCCTCCTAATATATTTATGGTCCCAAATGGACCTCTATTATCCTATATAGTACAAAAATAAAAATATGTTTATTTATTTAATAGTAAAACCAAATAATCTAATTCCTAGATCACTATTATTGAGTAGATATAATGAATTTTCATCATAAGTTCTTAATGATAGTACAACTATCTCTTTAATACCAGCGTTTATGATCTCTTTTAAACAATTAGAACATGGGATTCCGCATGACATGTATAATATTGCCCCTTTGGTAGATATACCATTCTTAGCTGAATTTATTATTGTATTAACCTCAGCGTGTGACGCTGGACAAATACTCAATCCCTCGCCTGAAGCAAAACCAATTATGTGTCTTGGACATATTCCTTTTATATCCTTATCCTTTCTATATGCATCGTATTTTGTAGCAAAGGCTTTGTCAAGTTCCCAACGATTATCACATCTTGGTACACCTGATGGAGGTCCATTATAACCGGTACCCACTATACTCTTATCCTGGACTAGTACAGCTCCTATTCTTCTAGATAAGCACTTGGAATTTCTAGCTACCTGTCTGCATATATTATAAAAGTACTCATCCCAACTTCCAACTGGAGGATCTGTAATTGAATAACTTGTGGATGTAAATTTATCTGATGCAATTAGAACTTCTTGAATCATTTGGTCAGTAACCTTTTTAGATGGTATCCTAAAGTGTTTAGCTGTTACTTCTCTATTTATATCTCTAGGAGATCTGATAAGTTCTTCAATATCTGGAGCACCGGTAGCTATCATTATCTTTATAACTAAACTAATAATAAACTTATCTATATCATCACCAAGAGGAAATCTCTGGAGGATGGAACTAATTATCCTATCATAACACTCTGTATAAGTAGATCCCAATGCAATGGAAGTCTTTATTATATTAACGGCATCTGTTACTATCTCAGCATCGTAATTGGTAAACATACCATTTATTACTTCTATAATTAATTTGTCTCTTAAATCACCATAGTAGAACTCATAAGTCTGTTTAAAATTATTATCAATCACTAATTCCATACTTTATTCGTCTCCATTATATAGTACTTCTTCGTTAATAGAAGGGACCCACGATAGGTCTATATTTTCTATATTATCTACCATTGAGCGTTTACTAACCTCATCATTATATTGTATCAATGTCATTCTCTCAGTCTCTTGACAAGCAGGGCATTTAATATCTATTACTATAGCAGCTTCTCTATTCATGGGTTTGAAGGAGCACATACCTTTTGCCCCACAAGTACATTCATAATGAATAATGTTTTTTTCATATTTTTTAATGTTAATCATATGTTGAATATCCCTTTCTATTATTTAGTCCCATGAGACTAACTATATAATAGTACAATTTATAGATTTTGTTCATAAATCTTCTCTAACTCTATAAAGTCTAGCAAATCTCATACGACCATTAGCCCCCCATCCTTGATGTTTAATCTCTACAGGCATACCTATAAGTTCCCACGGTTTCTCTGTATACTTACGTCTAAAATCTAATGAATAACCAGAGCCTACTTTACCTTCTATACCATTTTCCTGCATAACCCAAACTTTATTAAGTAATCTTTCAGTATGAATCTTACCATCTTCTGTTATAGGAAAGTCATCTTTATATTCTATTCTAGTAACAATACAATCTGAGATAACTTCTGATTGTTCTGAAACTTCCTCAATTAAACTACGTTTAAGTTTAAGTAATGCGTTGGAACGTTTATAGTCATAAAGGTTATCTGGATCTCGAAGCATTATACCCTCATAACCTTGTTCAAAAGCTTCTTCTACCTTTTCTATAATCTCTTTTAATTCTATTAGTCCAAGAGAGGTACTCTTGATATGTGGAGCTTCTGGTTCTGTTATATATTCTATAACTTCTACATGATTTGGATCTTCTCCGGCGAGAAATTTTTTGGCATCACCAGCAACAAACACGTGGTACTCCATATCTGGGACCTGTCCCTTTGTAAATGCCATGATTGGGCCTTGTATTTCTTCAAAAGTTAGTCCATGTTTATAAAGTTCCCCGTCAAAAAAGGTCCAACCATATTTCTTATAAAGTGCTTCTAACTGAGGCTTAAGATGATTGACAGTTAAGAATTCTTTTCCCTTACGAGAATAATGAAACCACTCATTTTCTTTTCTTAAAGCAATGCATCTTAAACCATCTAATTTATACGATAAAAGCCATTTTAATAACTGATGTCCTGATTTTGTTGGGTCATATGTATTAGAAAGTTGAACATTAAACTGATTTATTAGCCCAGGTAACCATTTTAACACCGCCTTGGAACTAACTCCAACAGCCCAATTTTTATTAATAACACCCACTAATAATTCTTGAGAACCAAAGTTCAGTTGTTTAAGTAATGCTATTACCATCTCTCTATTTTGCTTAGCCGAATTAGAGTGCTCACAAAATCTAAGAGTGGCTTCGACTTGCTCAAATAAATCGCCAAGATCTTTGTCTGCTGGAACTGGTATATCTTTGGGTTTGATATTAACATTAAACAAAACAAAATTATCGTAAGTCAACCTTAAAAGTTCTCGTAGTTCTGGACTATCATAACTAATCAATACTTTTTGTTTCTCGGAGGGCTTACTTGTATTCCTTAAATCATTGAAGAGGGTTTTAAATTGCATAACCATCTCCCCCACAAATATAATCAGACAAAATATCTTTAACTATAATATTAATTTTATCATAGTCAGGTTCCGAAGGCAAACTTGATCTTATATAAGCCTCATCTGTCAGATTGAACAACCTCTTGGCTTCGTCCTTAACCTCATCCTTTGACCACTTACCAATCTTTATATCTATCAGTTCTTCTCTATCGTCATCACGATAAACTTTCATTTCTCCACTAATTAGAAACTCCTCTATCATCCGCAGTAGCCGTATTGTGTGGCTAGCCATCTTTGTGTCGTAACCAAAAGTATCAACTAATTTTTTACGTTTGGATCCCATGTAACCTAGATATTTGTTAGTAGAATTCATACGTAATAGTTGTCCTTTTGCATATCCTTTGTAAGCTGTGTAAGCCTTTTTGGATATAAAGAGTTCTTTATTATCAATTAATATCTTACCATATGGATGAACATCTACATAATGCTCAGGAGATAAGAAGAGCATCGACATAACATTAGGGTTTGAGTTTAACAACATTCGTACAAATTTCTTGAATTCATATGACACAACGTCCCATTCTCTAATAAATCTTTCAACTGTTTCTTTAGGTTGTTTAAGTCCTAAATAAATATCAGTAGGAAACAAAAAGATTGCCATCAAATCAATATCATCTATGCTGTCTGGGTTTGAGCTATCTATATGTGTTCCATGACTAATGCTCCCACGAAATCCCGACAAAATTAAATTTTCTGGAAATAGTTCTTGTTTTAATTCAATAGTTAATTTTTTATTTATCTCGTTCATCAAAATCCTTCCCCTCATTTGCTTCTGGAAATTTTAGCAATTAATTGTTTCAATTTATCCTCATGAAATAAAATTCTATCAGTGAGCAAACAAAAAAATATATTATGTACTTCACAGTATTTCTTATAACCTCTTATCTTATGTAAATTACTACCATATTTTAAAAGATTCTTAGGTTTGATTTCAAACATGACTATCAGCCCATTATTAAAATTAACTAAAAAATCTATCCTACTGTATCTTTTAGCATCATCTATATAATATGGGACACAAAATTTTTCTAAACTAAATTTTTCTACCACCTCTAAACTATCCAAAAATTCTGCAAATATTCTTTCCCAAGAACTCCTAACGAAAATTCTTCCAGCTTTTTTAGTATTTATACGGCCTGATTCATGTTGCTTATTAATGTTCGTCATATCAAATTTTTTAGACATAGCCATAGACTTACTTAACTTTTCTGAAAAGTTTTGTTTCCATTCCCCACTTCTATTACCCCATAAGATTCTACATCTATTCTTATGTGCTTCAAGATTGTCTTCATCTTTTAAAGAAATTTTAAAGGGATTTTTATCACCAGAAAAATCTGCATGATTTTTTGACATTTTCTTTTTAGTTACCTTATCATGTTTTTTATCAAACATGGGATTATTTTTTCCTTCAAACATCTTAGAAAATAAAAGTTTTTGCTCGTGGCTCATTGGTATGCCCTTAGGCCGACCACACACAACTCCAGATGCATAAAAACCTTTAGGAGTTTTTAAATTGTATTTACTAATATACTTTCTTATATTATGTGTAGAACAGCCAAAAATCATAGCCACTCTATTGATCTTCCTACAAGAATGTATATACCAACTAAGTTCTGAATTCTCAATCATTTTGGTACCCTCCTACTATCAGGAGGTTAGTTTATCCAGTAAATTATTGCTAAAAATACATTCTAAAAATATCATGTTAAACCATCCTTTTCCAAAAGCCTTGTATGCTTTTTAACACTATGTTCTATTGCCTCTAATGGATCAATATTATAATAATCCGCAACAGCTATTAAGGTAAATAGCACGTCACCCAATTCCTCTAAAGGATTTCCCTTTCCTCTCAAAGCTTCAATGAGTTCAGAAACTTCTAAGTGAATATAACAGCCTCCTTGAAGCCAATCTTTTTTCCATTTACGAAGAGCACAAACACTTCTTATAAAATTGGTGTATACCTCTAAATCCGTATTCATTTCACCATCCTTTCTATTATAGAAACTACCATTATATAAATACCACCTACAGTTATTATAGCACAAGAAACCATACAGATACTCATTACTATATAATATAAATAATGTACAAATCTATTATATAATGAACTCATTTACCTACCTTCCTAAATGTAGCCCTATGATAATCTGTTATACCGTAAGTTTGGATAGCTATTATATGCTCTTTGGTTAAATAACCCTTATTTTTTTTAAAATTATAAATTGGCCATATAGCGTGTATGTCTTCCATTATTCTATCTCTATAGACCTTAGCAAGAACACTTGCGGCGGCAATAGAAATAGATTTAGCATCCCCACCTATTACTTGACGATGAGGACAGAAAATCTGTTTTCTTAAATCAACTGTACCATCTACTAAAACATAATCATAGTACTCTGTCTGCTCTATTGCACTTTTCATAGCAAGTTTGGTAGCTTCCAGAATATTAATCTCGTCTATTATATTAGCTTCTATAGCTTGGATACCAAAAATACAACTATCACGTATGACTTTATACATCTCTTCTCTATGTTTGGCACTCATTTTCTTAGAATCATTTACTTTACCAGTAAGCATCTGTAAAGCTTCGAGGGGAACATGTACTGCCGCAGCAACCACTGGGCCAGCACCAGGTCCCCTTCCAGCTTCATCTACTCCGACTATATACTTATAGCCTAAAGCCTTAGATTCTTCTTCTAATTCATAAGTAGGATAGATCATTTCTTTTTCTTTTTATAAGCCTCTTCATTACCAATAAGAGATTCCAAAGCTGTACTTAAAGCAATCATAGTAGCGGCTGTACTAAGCTGTTCATCTATATGTAAGGTTTGTTCTACTAAAAATGCTCCTATATTTCTGGTTACTTTTCGTTCACAATGTTGACAAGTAGTTTCCACTATTGGACCATACATTTTAGTGTTCGCCCTTGAACAAAAATAATATTTTTTACAATTCGTGCAAAGTAATTTTATTACCATGTATATTATCCTTTTGCCGTTGTCAAAAATCTACTTAAATCCCCAGTTAGTGGATGCTTAGAATCGGTTCTTGGAATATAAAATTCTGGGCTTTCCGATGTAATAATTTTGGGTTCATCTGATTTAACTAAACCCAAATCTTTAGCGGTTCCTTGAGAAGGTCCAGCCTCCATTGATTTCTTAAGAGCCTTGAGTTCTTCTTTTAAACGACGTTTGGATTCTTGATGGTCTTTATATCCCATCTTAATAGTAGGAACATACACCTTAGCTTTTAATTTTCCTTCATCATATGTATAAGCTTCACAAATGCGAGGTTTATTAATAGCAACACCTATCTTTTTTATGAGACACATATGTCCTCTCTCGTTTGCACACACACTACATTTTACTTTTGACATAATATCTTTCTCCTATATAAATGTTATCATCCTTCACTTGGTATAAGATAATACACAAAACCACTTTGTCAAGTCGCCTATCGATTTTGAATTCCAACATGTCTTAATATTTCTTGCCAATCTTTGACTCTACTAAATCTACTACCATCTATATAATTTTCATTCCATGGTTTATCTAATAGGAGAAGACCTTTACGCCAACGTTTTTTATAAATCCACATTGACTCTAGATGTTTATGTAAATCATCGACATACATGTCAAGTTTGTATCTACTCCCACAAGGACCTTTAGGGGCATTGTGTCCTACAACAGATAAATTATCGAAAGGCACATCATTTTGTCTTAGCCATTTATAAGTCATTGGTTGGTTCCTCTTAGGTCTAGAGGTTATAAAAAATAATTTGTGCCCCGCCCTTTTAAGTTTATGCAAGACCTCCACCGCTCCCTCCACTGGCTTAGCCTGAAATTGAAAATCTACATCATTAGCAATTCTTAGCATATCATCTACGATTCTGGCATTGAAGTCTTCATCAGAATCAAATATGCATTTTACCATATCATAGTGAACAAAGCAATTTATAGGCCACTCTATACCATAAGTGCTCTCTAAATATTTTTCAAATTCAGAAGTTAAATCAACAACCACTTCATCAAGATCAAAGCCTAGTCTCATTATATTCCTCCTAGCATTTTGTATTCCCACAATTTTTACATATGTAGCAACCAGATTCAAAAACGATGGTCTTTTCTCCGCACTCAGGACACAATGTAGGCTCAGTAATTTTGGTTATGAACTGAGAAAGAAATTTCTTTATTCTAAATATAAATGTACCGGGAATAGCTTCTTCTACTGTATCCAATCCTTTTACGATAGCATATATAGACACATTATGTCTTAAAAGAAGACCTAACATCCTACAAACCTTTACCGGGTTCTTTTGATAGGCACATTTTCTTTTTGTTTCTTCTATAAACTCGCTCTTTAGCCCATTAGAAATAGCCACAGCTTCCAAAACATCCAAAGTATTGAATGTAACTATATTATCTTCTTTATTATTTGTATTAACAAATATAGCAAATGGTCTGGTACAGGCTTTATCTTTAAAGGCTACACTTAAATACCACTTCTTATTTTCTGTTTTAAGAATATAACCTTTAGCTGGGTACTCGTCTGGAAGTTCTACATTTTCAAACACAATGTCGCCATTTTCTTGCCCCTTAAACATCTCTAGAAATTCTTTTTGCTGCTGTTTGACAGATTTTTCTTGTTCTTTCTTCTGTGTTTCAAGTACAGCAACTGAAGTCCCATCTCTATATGTAGTACATCCTTTTATACCATAGCTATAAATCTTACCATACAGCACTTTAAAATCTTCAAAACTCAAATCTGATGGTAAATTTATGGTCTTACTACAAGACTGATCTATATATTTAGCAAATACTTTCAATACCGAAAGATGTTCTTCAACTGTCAAATCTTTAGCACCAGCCAATTCTGTATTTCCATTTTCCAATGCAAGATTGTAACCATAGTCTTTAATGGTAGTTTTCTTACACAAACCACTATTCTTATCTATACGATATTCCCCATCTTTAGACACTAATATAGATTCATCAGCAACTTGTTGTTCTTTAAAATAATTTGTTTCAAACCATTCACCCTTATGTATATTGGGATATTCAAAATCTACTTGTCTACCCTCCACTCTGTTCCATCTAGTAAACTCTTTAGCATATACAGGCTCTAAGCCACCGGAAATATTTCCAGCAACAATAGAAAGGGTACCATTTGGGGCTATAGCTGAAACAGCAGAATTTCTTAAACCATGTTTTTCTATAAGTTTTAATACTGCTGGTTTAAGAACTTCTCCACTATTTAGAAAACCACCTTCAAGTGCTTTAGCATCCCACAAAGGAAACGGTCCTTTTTCTGCAGCTAATAGTGCAGAACTTTCATAAGCCTGATTCATAAATTCTTTAAGAATGGTATCGAGAACATCTAAACATTCCTCGCCTCCATAACGAAGATTCATCATCATCATTAAAGAGCCTACACCCATGAGTCCTATGCCAATTTTTCTTTTAAGTTTTGATGCTTGTTCATACATAACCAATGGATAATTAGATATTTCAATAATATTATCTAAAGAATGAACCATTATATCAATCGCTTCTTTAAATTCTTTCACACAAAAACGATTTTCTTTTATATCATAAAACTTAGTTAGATTAATGGAACCTAAATTACAAACATCACCCAACTGAACTAGCTCACCATTATACTTAACTATCCCTGTATTACCTGGCACTTCTCCACAAGGATTAGTAGCCGTTATAGCACCTCCGTCAAGATAGTGCAAATTATCCATCTTTCTTACATTATCAATGAATAAAATTCCCGGTTCATTTCTATTGTGTAAATTCTTAAGTAGAAGTTCCCATAATTCTTGTGCTCTTATTTTCTTATATACAACATATGGGTATCCTTTTTCAGCCCAGGCTTCAAAATTACCATCCCACTCATCATCATATTTTTCGAAATTGATATCAGGAAACCAGAGATCCCAATCTAAATCATTACTGACAGCATACATAAAAGCATCTGTAATCAGTACAGACATATTCATTTTAGTAAGTTTATTAGGAATAGATTTAGCAGTAATAAATTCTTCTATATCAGGATGATTTATATTTAGCGTTACCATAGTAGCTCCTTTACGTATACTATTTTTTGAAGGAACTCCTTGATAACTATCATCTTTATCAACACTTCCCGAAGTAATTACTTCAGATACTTTATCAAATATCTCTAAAAACTTAATTGCACCGGGTGTGGTCACTCCTATTTTTCTTATGACTGTTTTAGCTGGTCTCAAAAAATTAGCACAGAAACCTACACCGCCCTCCGTCTTTAAGGTTATGGCATACTTTGTCACCATATCCATAATACCTTCCAAAGAGTCTGGATTTTTTGAAATAGCCTCTATAAAACAATTGAACAAAGTTAAACCTTGTTCTGAGACGCCTATATTTGAATTGATTCGCCCACCAAACATAACTTTAAAATCAACTAATAGATCGAAAAGTTTTTTCTTTTTTTCTTTCTCTAATGAAAAAACATTGTCAGATATTCTATGACAAAATCCCTCATAGGTTTCATCATTATATTGATATTTATCCTTCCATATTTTTTCCTGAAAAGGGTCTATAAACATATATGTGTAATCCTCCTTAATGACCAGTAGAGCCAATACCACCTATTCCACGTTGTGTTGAACCTAAGTTATCAGTCTCCATAAAATAACCAGTATAAACTGGTGAAAATTTCATTTGAGCAACAGCGTCTCCCTTTTTAATAAGAATATCCTCATCTCCTAGATTAATGAGAATTATCATAATTTCGCCCCTATATCCAGCATCGATAGTGCCTGGGCTATTTAAAACAGTAAGCCCTTTCTTCCAAGCATTACCACTACGTGGTCTAACCTGTGCCTCAAAACCTTCTGGTATCGCTATCTTTAGTCCTGTCTTAGCTAAAATTCTTTTACCTGGATGAACTGTGTAATCTTCAATTACTCTTAAACTACATGCTGCGTCATCCAGCTTCTCATACACTGGAACAACTGCGTCTTTATGTATCTTAGTATAAAAAATTTTTAATCCATTTGCTAACATCTAATTTTCTCCTTAATTTTATGTTATTCTTGAGATGCTCCACATTTAGCACAAACTAACTTAGAACCATATTTACTGTCCTCAACAAATTTCATTTCTAAATTATCACATTTCTTTCCACTTGGTAAGCGTTCTTCACAAGCTCCCTTTAACCAACAAGGTCCAACAAGCGTGGAACTTTCCATAGGAATTAAACTGAAATACTTACCAAAACCATCTATCAAAGATTGGGAAACTATTGGTGCTATTTCATTCACGATATCCTCTCTGGCTTCTACTACTACCTCGTCATGTACAGTAAGAAGTAGACGAGCGTCATATCCTTCAAGACGCTGAGTCAAAAGAATCATGGACTCTTTAATCGTATCAGCATTACTACCCTGAATACCAGCATTCATTCCTTGGCGTTCTATAGAACCCTGAATGATTTTTCTATCTGGATGATCAAAGGCTGGCATATTATAATAACGTCTTCTACCACTAGCGGTGACACTATATCTATTTCTAACCGCATCTTGTCCAGCTTTATCCAGATATCTTTTGATCCCGCGATATCTATTAAAATACTTATTGATCATGACTTCTGCTTCTTTTTTTGTAATCTTTAATCTTTTAGACAAGCCTACAGGAGACATACCATAACAGAGACCAAAGTTAATAGCCTTTGCTGCATTTCTCATATGCTTTTCTACTCTGTCATATGCTACATCAAAAATCTCAGAAGCTGTTCTTGTGTGTAAATCTTGACCTGTGGAATATGCATCTACAAACACAGGATCTTGTGATAGATTTCCAAGAATTCTGAGTTCAGCACCTGACATATCTGCCGTTAATAACCTATAACCTGGAGCAGCTACAAAACATGATCTATACTTTTGTTTCTTTGGAATGTTCTGTAGATTAGGGTTTGAACTACTCATACGCCCAGTGCTTACCATCTGTCTAAAATCGGTATGAAGTCTGCCAGTATATTTACTAATCTTGGCTAACAGGGTTTCAGCATAAGTGCTTATCAATTTGTTGGCTTTTCTATAATCTAAAATAGCATCTATAACAGGAAGTCCTGCATGTTTCTCTAAAGCACTAACATCAGTTTTTTCTATAGGTAAACCATATCTATTCAAAGCTCTCTTTAGTTGGGCATTACTATCAATATTTACTAAAGATACTCCAAACAAAGTATTCTGATCTTCTACTTCTGATAAGATTTCTCTTATAATCCCGCCTACTTCTACTCTTTCCTTCTCTACATCCGTCATTATAATACGCCATTTATCAGTATCTATATGAATACCATTCAATTCCATTTCACATAGTGGCTTAATAAATTCAAACTCAAGTCTAGCGGCATTTTCTAAATTTTCTTTTTTAATTCTGGTCCATTGAAGATCTCTAATAAGATGTAGTGGAACGACATCATTTGCTGCGTATTCCAACTGAAATGGCTCATATTTTTGCCCATAATCTGTAAATGTATTTCTTGGTTCTTTTGGCATATAAAGTCCCAAGTGGCGTAAAACTAAAGCTGCTAAACTAGCCTTAGTGAAGGCTAATCCAAGTGTGGATAGTTGTTCTACCAGCATCGTATCGTATATATTTGGTAAGTAAAATCCTCTATTTCGCTTTATAATTTTCATATCGTAAGATGCATTCTGTAATATATGTAATTTAGAAGGATCATTTAATAAAGGATCTAATACTTCAGGATGTAGACTACTATGTTCAGTATCATATCTAACATCAAAAACAAAAGATTTTTCTGGCACCCCTATTTGAAGAAGAGTCCACTTAGCTTCATATGGATCTAAAGCTGTGGTTTCTGTATCGACTGCATGAACTGGGTATTTATCCAAAAAAGACATGGCCTCTCTTGCCCCAGCTTCATCAGTTACGTATGTATAATTGGGCTTTGGTAATCCAACTTGATTTTGTTCTACTATAGATGTCATGCCCCCTTCCTATTTGCTTCTGCAATAATATCCGAAATTTTAAACATATAATTATACCATTTATGTTCGGCCAATTTGCCTGGATCGTATATGGGCATTGTTATCACGTCTAATACTTTAGAATATTTGCGACCATCTCCTACCTTTTTAGCCTTTTTTAAACAACTCACAAAAAGACCAGCTATACTTATACGCATGCTTTCTATCTGAGTGTTTTTTATTTTACTAAAAACATTTACAGATTCTTTAAAGTTTCCAGCATTTAAAGTTTTGAATAGTTCTATAACCTCTTGCTCAATATTATCAAGACCAACTTCACAAATTTCTTTTGCTACGTCCAAATTCCAAGAACCTTCAGCCGCTATTTGACTTAACCAAACAAGAGCTTGGCCGGGGGCACCATTAACTTCATTTGCTATTAAATCTATAACATCTGAATTAAACTGAAAGCCTTCAAATTCACAAACATTTTGTAAAAGATCCTTCATGGTCTGTTGAGGAATTCTTTTAAATTTCAAAGAGAAACAGCGTCTTAAAAATGGTTCACCGGTTTCTTTTACTTTACTTTTTAATTCTTCAGGTTGATTTGTACAAAATATAAAATAAATATGATCATACCCTTGCTCTAATGGTTTTAAAAGAAGATCTTTTGCAGCCGTTGTAAGTTTATGAGCTTCATCAAATATAAATACTTTGTATCTTGAACTAAAGGGGGCCATAGGAAGATCTCTAACTATAGCATCAACATAATCTTTTCCGCCAGTTTGACCTACATTAATTTCTTTTACATCAATATTATTTCCTTCTAGAATTGTTTTGCAGGAATTACATTGAAGGCATGGATTAGAACTTACGCCATTAACTTCACAATTCAATCCTAAAGCAACTATCTTAGCTGCTGTAGTTTTACCACAACCAGCATCTCCAGTAAACAATTGAGTATGTGGTACTAAATTAGTGTCTAATGAGTTTTTAATAATTTTTTTATTAATTTCATTACCTACAAGTTCATCTACTTTGCATGGGCGATAAATAACATTAAGGTCATTTGAGCCCATTTTAGTCTCACGTCTGATAATCATTTGTTATACACCTCCAATCCTTTTCCAAAAGCACTACATTTTACATATCAAGATGATATAAGATAAGTTCTTTTCTCTCCGTTAATCTCCTCTCCTCGTTTCTCTTCTATAATTCTGGCTCCCCAGGATGTAGCTAAAAATATAACATTCCCACCTTCATATTTTGAGGTATTCTCTGTAATATAAATATCATAAATACAACCCGATTCTAATAAACCATATTGTTCAGCGCTATATGTATATCCATTACCATCATTATATACAACACATAATTCAGATACACCAGTAAATACGTCATTAATTTTTTGTCCTCTACCTACAACACATGACGGAGGAAAAAGATCATAACTACTTACCTTAACCCAGTCAATATCTATTCTAGGTTCAGCATATCCATTATTATATGTAAATTTTAACTGTCTATAAATATCATTATTTAATGTACCAGATGAGGTTAATGTTTCTCCATCATAATTTGACATTTGATTATTAATAGTTGCGCCAAAAGTATGTATCTTAAAAGAAGTGCTAGCCAGTTTTGTGCCATATACTGTTCCAGAACTTGAAGCAGATTCCAAAAAATGTGGAAATTCATCTACGTTATTATTTGCGCTACCAATATATGTCATTGTTCCGCCTACAAAACCAGCTTGAAAGTCTAGGTCATCAGAATAAGACGAAGAGGTTCTTCTAAATCTATACTCAACTTTAGAATTACGGAATAACTTCCAACTTAACAATGCTAATGGATAATTATTATCAGAGGTGACAAGGCTAATGATACCATCTGATATATAATATGTATTACCAGAGTAATTTCCATTATCAAATATCCAATTATTTGATAGCGCTGAGGTATCAAAATCATCAAACAATCTGTATGTGTTTTTAATACTAGACATAGCAGAAACGTTTGAATTGCCATAAATAATATAAAATTTATTAGTGTCCTTAGACAATTTTGTCCAGATTTTTGGAGGAGAACTATTATCCCATAACTCAATATAATAAGGCACTGATATTCCTTTATCATCTATTATTCTGATATCAGAGCCAAATTCTTTAGTTTGCATATATATATCATCTGGTTGTGTAATTGGTATAGTAAAGCTAAATTGATAATCATCTTCTGGAATAGATGTGGAAAGTTCTACTACTCTACAGTAATCCCATTTAAAAATATTATCGTCCAAATCAACTATACTTGAAAAGATATTTGCTATATAATAATAGTCACCATTTGATGTTTGAAAACACTTTGTTACATTATCTTTGATTACATATTTTCTATCTTCATCAGACAATCTATATCGGTCTACTCCAGAACTTGTGGCCGCACATAAGTAATCTCCCTTACCATGTAGATAATTGACATGGTTATCAGTTATATTTGGATAACTTTTATATTCTTCAAAATATGGACTACTATCTATAGAATTTACTGGACATCTATATATACCAGAAGTAGAAGTTCCTATGTAAACATAATCGTCATTTGCCCAAACAGAATTTGCTCCATCTAAAAAATAAATATTATTTAACAATGATGCGGTTTCAATGTCAAATATATCAACACCAGAAGCGGTAGCCTTATAAATATAAGGAGCTCTAGCCCATATATTTCGTTTTTTGTTTTCATATACATCAATAGAATGCTCAGAATCTGGAACCGAAAAATTATCCTTCCATCTAGCTATGTCCTTCGATACTCTAAACTCATCAATCAACCCATAAAAGCTCTCTCCTAGGCTTAGATTAGCACCAATAGACATGTTAGTGGTGGTTATTTCTAATGGTGTATAATACACTGTGGTTTGAGCTACTCCATTTACATAAAGTTTAATTGCACCATTATATCTGATGACGGCTATATGATACCACATATTATTTGTTAATGCTGTGTCAGTATAAATCATGGGTGTTCCATCTGACTTATGAAGTAATAACCTAGCTGGATTTACCAAGTTTTCACAAACAAGTGCTATACCACCATTATTAGGAAAGCTTTCTGTTTCAAAAATTCTTCCCCACGACTGACCATTATGTCCGCCATTTACTAAATATACCCAAAAATCTATTGTAAAATCTTCTAATCCAAATGTAAAGTTTGAGCTATTATAAGGACGTATACAATCTCCTACTCCGTCAAAAAGTATAGAATCATTAAAATTAGGCCGCCATAAACTATAATCATAGAAAGAAGTGGAGCCATTTGTACCATCAAAATGAATAAGAAGTACAGTATAATCATCTGGAATATGTGGTACTGTTGGTGGAGTAAAATTAGAAGTGTATCTACAAATACCTTTTGAAATTCTTAGCTCATCTACATAACCATTAAGATAATGTCCACCACTAGTATCAAGTCGTCCTATAGATAAATTAGTAGTACTATTATAATATGCCGATGCAGATGTTACTAATTCTCTAACAACACCATTTACACCAAAAAACAATTTTGAGCCTTGTCTACAAACAGTAATATAATACCAAGTATTTAACGATAAAGACATTGTGTAAATAACACTTGCTCCAGTAGATCCATTAATAGACCAGTTAAAATCAAAACCACTATTATTCTGATCAGGACCTAAAGACCAAGAATGATTATTAGTCCAGCCATATCTATGAGTTAATAGCCCAGGCCATTCACTACCTAAAGTCAATTTAGTAGTTCTATACCAAACGTCTATTGAAAAATCCCCCGCTCCAAAATTCCAATCTTCAGAATCCGCCAAGTATAAATAATCTCCAGAACCATCAAAGTATCCAGAAGAACCACCAAAAACATATTGATCTGTTTTTATTTGAACATTACCATAAGGAGAAATAAGTCTATGACTGTTGGCTATCCTCGCATTTCCATATACTCGAACCGCTTGGTTATTGGCACTATCGATTATACCTATATCTTTATTACCATGAATAAGTAATTTAGTATAAGAATTGTTATCCATAATTTATTCCATATTTATATAAGAGCAATCAGCTCACTCTTACTTTGTTTATTTTAAAATCATGTAGAATCTCATAAACATAACATAAAATACCAGTACCACCATAAATAGGAATGACTTGATTCACCAAAGCTATTACTTGTGGTACCGCATCTTCCGGACTCATAGAAACACCGGACATTTTTATACAATTGATATCAGAGTAACTACAGCCTACATATAACACATTATCTGGAGTTAAACTATATCTCTGCAAAATTTGATTATAAACTTCTTTTTTGCTACGTTCGGCGAGAAAAAAAGGTATGTTTCTCTTTTTACAAAGAGAAAGGTTAATATTAGCATCTGAAGATAAGAAAACAAAACCCCAATCTTTTTTTATAAGGTTTATAGCTTCAAAGTCTTTCATACAAAATTGCTTAAATACAACTGTATTCATCTCACCAAAAGCTGTGAGATGTTCAGTAATGATGCCATCAACTTCACTTATGACAAGTTTGATATTATCAAATTCCATAACAACTTCTCCCATAATCTATTATAATGTGGTTTGTTTATTTTATACTAAATTTTTTTAGTTTATAAATTTGAGATTTCAAATCTTCAATTGGTAATATAATATCCATTCTATCAGTTGTCAAGGATCTATCACATTTATTTTGGCATTCTGTTGGAATTATTTCCTCGTTTAGTTCATAAACATCTGAAATAAGTTTAACTAATTCATATTTACTAACCACTTCTGGAGAGAACAAATGTTTTACTGAGAACCAGAATAGATCATGTTTAATAATATACTCACAAATTTCGGCAAATTTAAGACAAGTTATCCCATTCCAAAAATGATTTGTAAATCCATTTACCACACCATTCTTCTTTGATTTAACCCACTCAAGAAGTGATAAAAAATTACTATTCTCCTCACCTATTATAGAAGTTCTTATCACGGTGGCATTAGATGGCTCGCCTAAAGACTTGGAACGGCCATAAATATCTGTAGCATTATGTAAAGAATGCTCATTGTAGCCTCCTGTAAGCCCATCAAACACACAATCTGTAGAAACATGTATCAAAGTAGCCTTTTTATAGTTGCACACTTTAGCAAGCATGTGAGGAAACATGGTGTTCACTTTTATAAAATCATATTCTGTGGTGCCTGATCTTTGTTTTATTAGCCCCGCACAATTTATAACAACATCACCTTCAGATATGGTGGAATGCATTAATATATTGTCTGTTATATCTGTTATATCTATATTTTTTCTATTTACAGGAACAACACAATAGTCTCGCATAGAAAAATATTTAGTTACATAGGTCCCCAACATGCCAGTACTACCGAATACGAATATCTTCATTGAAGAAATCCTCCTAAATTTAACAATTCTTTTAAATATTCTACATCTTTTATGTTGTCTCTTGATGAAAAACTACTATCTTTAAATTTAGAAAGATTTTTAACATATCTATAATCTCTATCTATATGTATGTCTGGTAAGATCACATAATAGTCGTCACTAAATTTATATGAACGCTTAGATTCATGAACAGAAATAAGTTCTTCATCCATCTTTTCACCTTCTCTTATTCCTATTTCTTCTATAATAGTATCTGAATTACCATAATGTTCTATAAGAGCTTTTGCTACATCTGAAATATAAAAAGATGGCATGTTCATAACGTATGTTTCCCCACCCACACTTTCAATAGCAGCTTGAAATAGTAAATGAATAGCTTGTGCTAAGGTAAGAAAGTATCTTGTCATAGAACCATCAGTTATGGTGATTTTATTTTTCTTCTTTATTTGCCCTATAAATAAAGGAACAACACTTCCATTAGAACCTAAAACATTTCCGCCCCTTATACAAACAAAATCCGTATTCTTGGTAAGATTATTGGCTTGAAGAGTAAGCTTTTCTCCTACAGCTTTTGTGAAACCATATAAATTTGTAGGAGCAACCGCCTTATCAGATGACACATCTATAAACTTTTCTATTTCATACTTTATAGCTGAATTTACTAAATTTGTTGTACCATTTATATTAGTTTTTATAGCTTCTTGTGGTTGATTTTCACAGACCGGGACATGTTTTAGCGCCGCTAAATGAAATACTACATCCACACCTCTTCTAAATAGTCTATCTACAGCATCAGCATCTCTAACATCACCTATAACGTATTCTATCTGGCTTCCATTAAACCGACGTTGCATTTCAACTTGAGCTAATTCACCTCTAGAAAATATAATAATCTTTTCAGGATCTAACTCTAACAACTGTTTGGTCAATTCATTTCCCCAAGAACCAGTTCCTCCAGTAATCAGTATCTTTTTGTCTTTAAACATTACTTTCCCCCTATATCCATAGTCCTTTATACTCATACACTCTTCTATCAGATTTTCTATTTACAATTGTAAGCCCTGCTTCTAATACAGGTAAGGTAACTAAATTAAATTCTTCATTATTTTGTATATAATCTATAATTCTATAACTATCTCCACAATATTTATCATCAGTATATTCCACTGATATTGGATCTGTGTCGTGTAAAAATATTATCCCATACTTATTCAGAATTTTTAGTGAGTTATTAAAATCTTTTTTTACTGAAACAAATTTATGGTCAGCATCTATAAATATTAAATCAAAAGTATCTTTATTCATTTTAAAAAAATCATCTGTCGTGCCTAGAAAAAATTTTCCTGTAATATCAACAGGCAATATATCAACTCCAACACAATATGGAACAATATTATTGATCTTATTTATTGTGCTTCCTTTATATAAACCAAGTTCTAAATAAGAAGTACATCCTGTAGTTTTAGCTATATTATATATAATATCGGAATGATCAAAATCCATATTTTTTATGTTTCCATAACTCATAATTCACCTATATAAATCTTCAATAAGATTTAACCACGCATACTTGCAGGATTCTTTATCATACTTATTATCTAAAAAATATTTACGTGGTGAGAATGACATTCTATTTTTCTTTATATGTTCTATTCCTTCAATGAAATTATTATCTGTCACCTTTATTCCCCATATTCCAGAAGGCACATCATATAAAGCTCCAATATTAGTAGTTAGTATTGGAAGATTGCACCCTCCGGCTTCTATCGAAGCTAAATGTTGAGTCTCTATTATTGAGGTACATAGCAATAAATCACAACTATTATATATCTTTACCAATGTTGTATGATCTACTTTATTAAACACCCTGACTCTATGATTGCTCATCTTAAAATTGTCTTTCATTACTAGGCAAAAATTATATTTGGTGGTATTTATTAAGTCTAACACAACGTTAAAACCTTTCGGATGGGTGAGAGAAGACCCCACAAACAGAATACTATTAGGGAGTATATCTAATTGTTCTCTAAAAGTACTTTTGTCCGACAAAACATTAAACAAATTAAAATCTACTCCTAGAGGAATAATCTTTATATCGCAACTACTTATATAATTCTTGTATTGATTATAAGTAAAATTAGAATTGAACACTGTAACATCACTATGATTACATACTTCAATTTGTTGATTCTTATCATCATAACAATCCTGTAATAATGCTATTTGTTTACAAGATATATTTAGAGGCCTAAAAAATGTAGCATTTCTTATTATATAATCTGGTTTATTTATATTCGCTTCTCTCTCTATAACATCAGGAAGCACCTTATAATTTGTATATCCATTAGTCTTATCAATTAATTCAGGAAACCATTCAAGTAAGTCATGCCAAAAAGTTTTTGTGCCTGGAATACAAGTTAAACAATCATTAACTAACCAACCATTACTCATCTTTTTCACCCTCTTGAATATGATAGACTAAAGAATTAAACACAGTGACATGTTTCATATTAAACCTCTTTACTAAAATTTCATTAAAGAAGAATTCGTCTGCTGTTCTTTTAACTTCACCAACCAATGAACCTACTTTACCATCACTGTATATATTACCTTCTGGATACATACCACTTTCCATAAAGCGCTGTTTATTGAAGATGACTGGCATATATAATCCACCAGGAAGCACTTTACTTTCTTTAAAATTGTTTGACCAGAACAACCATTCATCAAATCTACTTTCAAATTCAGTACAATTTTTACCAAAATCATAACTAAAACCATATTTACCACTTAACATTTTGCCACTTTCTACTAAACGGCTGCATGGTATATTAGTTCCATCATGATGCCTTAAAAGATTAGATAACCAATCTCTACTAAAACCATTATCAGAGTTTATGAGGCATACATTATCATATTCGCTTGTTGCTACACCGTAATTATAACATCTATATACTCTATTTATATAATATTCGTCTTTATTAAAATTATTAAAAATGGTATATGGTATATCTATATTCCTTAAAGCATATAAAACATTGTCTGTCGCGTCATTTGCTATTATGCGTATACCAACATCCCATCCTGGAGATTTACATAAGTCGCTCTTAAGTTGTTTTACTATATAATCAAGGTATGTAGTTGATTTATATATCAAAGATATAACCTCTATATTTCTCTGCATATTTAGTTTCCTTTAGAATAATAAAAATTTGGATATTTTTCGATAAATTCATGTATACAATTTGGAGCCATACCATAAGCATCTATGTCCACTATTTGTTTTTTAAACATAACCTCTTCTCTTCCCCACAGATCTTCTTGGTTTTGCATCTTCCTATCTATATCAACAAGGGTTCCGATTTTATCAATTATAACATGAGATTCTGCTATATTTTCCACTTTCAATTTTATCCTTTCCGGGCCACCCATATAACTATAATGCCATCCACCATCAGGTACTGGATTATAATTAATATCCCTCGCCAAATTCCTTAGTGCTTGTGGGCTTTCATAATTACCATATGTGGCCATTATAGAACCCGACCATGGGCTTGTTTGTAAACAATTGATATAATAATAAAACAAATGTTGCACCATTGTTACAGGCTCTTTTGAATCTATATATTTTTCTATAGTTATAGGATTAGGGATTTCGTCTACATCAGAAATAATTATTTTGTCCCCTATATTGGCGGAAAACAAACCTCTAGATATACAATTTCTTTGAAAATTTTCAGCTATCCAAATATTGCTTCTTGTGTAATTTGGTAGATCTTCAACTTTTACATATATTATTTTGCTTGCATAGTCATTAAATTCATCTTTATACCGTTCAAATATAAAGTCTTTCTTATGACCAGTATGTGTTTTATTAGCCTCAACCAAGACAAAGTAATCTACTAAGTTATTTAGTACCATCATTCGTAGATGTAATAACTCTAATTCGTTGAAAAATTTAAAGCAATCAAATATTTTCATACTAATTTGCCCCACTCTTTATCAACATTTCTTTTTATAATCCCTCTTCTTTTTTCAAATAACTTCTTGTTAAATTCAAATCTTGGTATTCTTTCTGGAGTCATAGATAGTCTAGGATGCCATAAATGTATAGCTAAAGCTGATGTCTCTTCATGATAACTACCATTTGATAACAATCTCATAATTAGGTCTTCATCATCATAATCAGTACCAGTAAAATCCTCATCATACCCGCCTATGTTTTCGAATTCGCTTCTCTTCATTCCTAAGAAAAATGGAAACTTTACATTTATAAGTGGTGGCTGCACATTATAATGATTCATATCAAACTGCCCGTTACTTGATTCAAGTTGTTTTAAAAATCTTCCATCATCATCTTTAGCTTGAGGTATAGCTAAAACTTTCTCGCTATTGGAAGAATCAAAAGCATCTATTAATATTTTTATAGTATTATTTAGATGAAAGATTTCAGCACAACAAATGATGATTATATCACCTTGACTTTGTTTAACACCAATGTTTATAGCATAACCTGGAACTCGCCATATTATTTGTCCGCCAAGATTTCTAGAACCAGTAAATAAATATTTTATATTTAGTTTATCTTTATACTGTGTAACTAGTTGCTCGGTTTCATCCAAAATTCCATCATTTAATATAATAGTCTCAAATTCAAATGGAAGATCTTGTTTAGATAAAGATATTAAATTCCATTTAAGAAGATGACACCTCTTGTAAGTGGGTATTATAATAGAAACTTTCATATATAACCATTCTTCCTAAGTATAGTAGTCATACTACATGGAGTATTAATCCCATTTTTATTAACATATTCCTTGCTTCGATAATGCCCGTTATACCAATGGAGGCACATAACATTATTATTTTGTAAACAGCTTATGTTATCACGTTCATATAAATCTAATATAGTAGCATTTGGTGGATGTATATTATATGGATAATATGTTTCAAATTTTACACCTATAACGCCTTCAAATGGAATAGACTCCAATGTAGGATAATGTGTATTTAACAAAGTACCACCAAATACCTCATGACTAAATGGAGGTTTCACCTCTTTTGAATATTGTATTAGTGATTTAATATATGCGTCTCCTTTACTATGTATCATGATTCCAATACTATGGCCGCCATAAGTTCCATTATAAAGAGATACCACAGCGTTAACCTTGTCTATCGGAACATTACCATAATATTCTATCTTGTGAAAATGATCCATTGGTTTCAGCCATAACACATCAAAATCTGACCATACTCCGCCAACATGATATAAAACATGATATCTAAAAATATCTGATCTAATTATATCTGGTAAGTCTTCCGATATACCATAATCGCTCAGGTCTATTGAGTATACATTCACACAATCCAGATTATTAATAGTATTAAAATAGTCTGGCCCTATATAATCTGGTATAAAATCAAATCTCATGTCTCCAGTATATCTTTTATGAGGCATATAAATATTTATTCCCCAATCTGGATTTAATTTATGAAAAGATTCTACAGTTAAAGACTGTAGTTTGGACATATTACTACCATCCCAATACAAATGTAGTTCTTTTGGTATTCTATCCATTTAAATAACTAGCTCCTCCACAATTCCCTCTATATCATAAGTTCTTTGTTCATGAACACACTCGTAGAAACCCTTCTTATCTATCTCTTCCAGCTTAGCTCTAAGATACTTTTCAACTCTATTACTCAACTTTTGTGAGGCTTCTGTCATATGTACTGGGCGATTATTTACTCTAAAATCTTCACGCTTTATGGTCTCAATAGAAAGTCTATCCATCATTTCACCTACACTATAAACAATATCATCACTCATCCAATTCTCAGGTTCTACAATTTCGTTTATAGTTTTAACATTAGATATATATCTGTTGATATTAGCTTTAGATGCTACACGATATTCACCTACACTTCTTGCCACCCATTCCATCTCAGCAATTAGTTTATAAAGATTGAAATTAGACTGAACTACAGCACCTTTATTTAACTTTCTTCCATCGATTACAATCATATTCGCTCTATAACAACGAAAATTGGCATCAGAAAGAATTTCTACATATTCCATCAAAGCTGTTGTTTCTTGTTCTGTAAAATATTTTGAAAAAATGCCTACGACATTTTTATAGAATTCAGTAAAGTCTATAGTCTTAAGTATCAATTTGGTTCTCCTATTTTCCTAAAAGTATGTTTATCACCGTATCAGATACGTGTTTAATTAGATAGTCATCCGGTGGAATCCAAGTATTAGTTCTATTAAGTATTGAATTAAAAGCCATTAGTATAGCATCCTTATTAGTTCCAGATAATATATTAGAACCGCACTCTATAGTTTCCTGTCGTTCAGTAGTATTTCTTATAGTTATAGAGGGTACTTTATATATACAGCATTCTTCTTGTACTGTACCACTATCACTGATAACTATTTTAGCTGATCGTTCTAGTTTAACAAAATCAAAGAAACCAAAGGGGCTACCGATTACAATATTATCTGAAAACTTTAAATCAAATCCTAATAGTTTATCTTTTGTACGTGGATGTATAGAAAATACAACTCTAAACCTATTTGACATATCATTTACTGCCCCAACTATATTAGATAATGATTCTATATCATCAACATTTTCAGCTCTATGAGCTGTCACCAACACAAACTCTTTCTTTATTAAATTTAATCTATTTAAAACATCACTGCAATTTATGTCTATTGCGTAAGAATTTAAAACTTCGTATATAGGATTGCCTATTTTAAAGACATGGTTTTTATCATATCCCTCATTCAATAGATTCTGTTTGCTATTCTCTGTATATGGAAGATTATATGTGGACAAACTATCTATAACTTTACGATTTGTTTCTTCTGGTACCCTACTATCATAACATCTATTGCCTGCTTCCATATGATACACAGGTATTCTCATCTTATTAGCTACCAAAGCTAACAAACCAGTATTAGTATCTCCAAGAATCAATATTTTATCTGGCTTTGTTGTTTTTAATATCTGTTCAAAATCTTCTATAGCATTTGAAAAAAACTTAGCAAAGGAATATCCATTATTTTCAAAAATAAAATTAGGCTTTCTTATCCTAAGCTCCTCAAAAAATATTGTACTAAGATTATAATGATAATTCTGATTACTAAATACGAATATATGGTCTACTAATTCGTCCAGTTTCTTAATTATGACTGATAACCTTATGAGTTCTGGTCTTGTTCCAGCAAGTGTCAAAACTTTCATTACATTATGGCTCCCATAACTTTAGATTCATCTCTATCAGGCTCTGTGGGAAGTTTGAATTCTTTTACCACTTCTGTTTGATTCCATTTCAAATTTCCATAGTGTTTATCATGATGCTCTACTGTACAACAAGTACCACCATGTCTACCGTCATGGTTCGTTCTAGCAATAAGGGGTCTTATACCTTTAAACCCAAACTCTCTATATGCCCCGGACATAGCCCAATCCCATCCATAAGCATTAAAGTATTTTCTAGCATAGACATCATTATACCAATACTTATTAAAGCACGTTTCCCAGCCTTCTTTGAAAGTACACCAGCCTAATCCTTCGAATGTAGTAATAGTTTCGGTTGCCGCATAATCTTCGCCTCGACTTTCATGATTGAATAACCCATAGCTTACGTAAGTCATAGGTTTATCTTTAAATGTCTCATAATACCAATTAGCCAAATTAAAAACATCAGGGGATAACAAGAAATCATCTTCTAAATGTACATTAAAATCCGTTTTTAGCTCACTAAAAGCATAACTAAGCACATTATACATATTATCACGGGCACCTGAGTGAGATTTAACACCACTAGAATTCTTCTTAAGTAGTGCTATCAATGGTACCTCACTTCTATTTAATATATCAATACAAGGACGACAGTTTTCCGCACTACACACTATTGTATAATCTGACAAATCGTATCTCTTTAAATATCCTAAGAAATTTTGTAAATAATTTGGTCTATATCCTACTGGGAAAGTAATTGTTTTCATTCTTTTCCATCTCCTATACTTTTTTAAATTTTATCTCAAAATTATTTCCTGAATCTCTACATTCAATCTCCTCAAAACCTAAAGGAGTAACAACAGAATTCAAAAACCGCCTATCAAATCCTACAAAATGGAAGTTGCCTGGATAGTCCTGTCCACCATATAGTAACCAGCTAGTTAGTTTAGCATCTTGCCTTTTCTCTACATAAGCCCTACATATAGCATTCAAATCTGGTAATCTAAACTCTATAACACCTCCAACTTTCAAAACTCTTCTCCATTCCTTAAGAATAGCAGGTGTTTCAGAAATAGGAAAATGTTCAATTATATCAGATGCTAAAATGTAATCAAAATGTTCATCATTAAAAAATGAAAGATCTCTAACATCTCCAACTACATTGGTGTGATTAGGAATCTCTCTAGCATCAAAATTTATACATTCATATCCCACAGGATACTCTTTATACGTTCTTTCACCACACCCTACGTTTAGTGTTTTTAACATCATAAACTCCTTATACTATCGATAATTTTCTGACCTATCACTTTGTAGTTCAAATTAGCATCAATATAATTCTGTAATCTTTTTCCAGTAGCTATAGATTCATCTCTATTTTCATAGACATAACGCATAAGTTCAGATGCGTGTTTCTCATCGGGAAATGCCCAATATTGATCTAGACTATACCACCTTGACCATGGCATACCATGACAACATGTCTCAATATAATTGACAAGATAACTATTATCTTTCTTCAAATATTCTGTGGCCCCACCAAAACCTGTAGCAATTACTGGATTGCCTGCTGTTCCAGCTGCTGCTGTAGATAAGCCAAAACCTTCTCCTCGATCTAGTGACACATAACAATCTCCCCGTGCATGAAGACCTTTCATTTCATCGTCACTCAACATATCTAATACTAAATAAATTGGTGGATAGGTGTAACCTTCCATAGCACATACACTTTTTAGTCTTCTCATTGTTGTGCGTATTGCTTCTTTTTCTGACTCACTATAATCATTTCGATAGGTCTTCATAACAAGGGCTACATTTTCTCCCTTTCTAAAGGTTCTCCAGTAAGTTTTTATTGTGGATAAAACGTTTTTTCTCTCAGTATTGCCAGAAAAAAGTACTTTACCGTTTCTTTCCACCAACATTGTATGATTTTTTACTGTAGCACAATATACATATCCATCGTAATCTATTTCATCTAACCTAGCACGGCACAAGGATGGTTCATTTTGTTTTTTATTTACTGAAACTGTATATTGTAATCTTTTCCCTTCTATCAATCTCCCGTCTATTTTACCGTATTTTTTCTTTGTAGGATCGCAAGTAGAAATAGATCCAGAAAAACCAACCTTAAGTAAGCATTCTTGCACATCCTCTGCCAATTTTTTAGAAGTGGTAGTATATTTTGCCCAACTCTTATCTTTTGAAAAGCTTCCATCTCCTTTAAACAAAGAGTTAAGGAATATTTTTATTTGTTCGGAACTCAAATTCTTTGCCCACACAGGTATAAACTTCTCATAACATTTACCAAACCCTTCTAAAAAGAAATATAAGTCCTTTGAATTAAATATAATATCTTTACCATGATTTATTGGTGTGAATCCCATACGTAGCACACAATCCCAAATTTCCTTCCTGTACTCCTCACTTTTTTTCTGAGTTATGGCTATTCTATAATAATTCTTAGACTTTTCTAGAGAACCCTCAGACAAATACCATCCAAAAAATTCCAAAAAATCATTCATTTTAATTTCTTTTGATTCAACCATATTAGAATCACTCTTAGTATTAGGAAGATAAAAAAAATCTTCTTTTTGACCATCCCATATACAATTCTTTTTAGATCTATATATATTACTAACTTTTAACTTACCATCTCTAGTTTTTGCTAGTAGATCATTTAATGGTTTAAGTTGCCAGGATTCATCTAATTTAGTTTTAACAACCATTTTATGATCTGGAGTTACACAAATGTCGTACTGACCTTCACTATTCAGGTGTAGCATTTTATCTTTTCTTCTGAATTTAACTATTTTATCAGGCATATGGTATTCTAACTTATTATTCTCTTTATTTAAAGTAGCTATTTCGTCATTATATAATAAGTCTTTAAAATACTTAAAGCCATCTCTAGTCAAAACTCTTGTTTGTTCATCATAACACCATTGACCTATAAAATAGAATACATAAGCATCATCTTTGATACCATTTATATTATATGGCTCGATATTTTTAAACTCCTGTACATCCATAACATGGGGTATATTAATGATAGGTACAGTTACTCCGCTATTTTTGAATACATCTACATTCCAATCACAACCTACCATACATAAATCAGCTGTATCATTTATATATTTTGGCCAGGCAAAATGTAATTTACTAGTCTCCCAAATAGTATAACCAATAAATAACTTATCCTTCTCTTTATATTGTGCATAAAATTCAGGAGTTGTGTGGCAAAGAACAATATTGTAATCAATATTTTTGTTTACTAAACTTCTTAATATTTTTTCATCTTCTCCTAAATTAGGTCTGGCGGCCTCAAAAGATATCGGTGCCAACGTTATTGGGATCCCTAGTTTGTGCAGAGCCAGAACGTATTGTCTACCAGCCTGACTATAACCAGAACCATCAAAAATAGGATTGATATATTTTATACCCTTTATTTCCAATTACTTTTCCTCCTATCATAATACTAAATTGTTATAACTTCTATAGAACAATTATAATGCATAATTTTAATTTGTCAAGTTAGTGGGGGCAATATTCTGCCCCCTTTTGTTTAATCGTTTTTCATACATCTAAGTTTTGCTAAGTTTTCAGCATAGTCATACAAATGAAGACCCTTACTTTCTACTATCATTTCTCCATCCTCAACTCCTATTTCAGAAGCCATGTATTCTTTCATTAATTGAATTCCAGCAAGGTTGGCTGGTAAACCATTCCAAAGATCCCAGCTTCTAAAATAAACAATGAAATTAAGTTTATTGTCTTGAATTCTAGTATCAATAGAACGAAGACATGGAGGATCTAAAAGTAAATGATCGGTAGGATGTGCTACTTGTAAAACCATTTGGTTATTTCTATGTCCAAATTTTTTATAAGTGTCTATTACCCATTCTATCTGGTTCAAATAAAGGTTGTTACCTTCTTTAAATAAAATTTTACCATCCACTTCTCTCAAATCTACTAACTCTCCCTTTTCAGCTATTCTCCATAGAAGCTGATCAGCTGTTATAGGGGCTTTAGTTAGTCTTTCTCCATAAGTATAGGACTCCCCATCTGCTTTAACGCCTGTCATCAAATATTCAACATAAGATCTTTCATGACCATCACCACCAAAAATATAAGTTTCTTCAACAGGGTTGGGAATTCCACAAGCTGCTGGAATATCTGGTATTAGTGGTCTTGTACCAGGATAACTTACCTGCCCAGTAAAATAATCATACTCTAAACGAGTTTGACCAGCATAAGAACCACGATCTATCACAAATCTACGTCCATGATCTAGTATATCATGAACTAGTTGAAACCATAAATCAGGCAAATCCCTTGCTTTTACAGTATGAATATTCATATTAAAAACTCTCCGTTTCAATTACGTTAGATGCGTGTCCAATATTCTGGTGTGTATTGTTTATTAAATTCTCATAGGCTGTATCAAAAACAGTTTGCCATTTAGGTACTACATTATACATCCACTCCATCTCAGTAGTAACCCAATTGTATGCATTTTCCGTGCGTCTCTTGGCTTCTTCTGGACTATTATAAACCTCTTTCATAACTCTAACCATATCATCAACATCAACTAAAGGTCTAATGATCTCATTATCATTTGGTACCACAGTAAATAAACTAGGACTACTACCACTATTTACAAGCCAACCCCGTTCCTTAGTTATATTTTCTATCATAGCAGTATTTCCAGGCATAATTACTGGAGTCTTGGTAGCCATAGCCTCTATCCAAGAAAGCCCCCAACCTTCACCAAGAGTTGTGCTAATAACACAATCACTAGCATTATAAATCATATTAACAATGTTTCTTGGATAGCCTTGATTTGGACCGAAATTTTCTGGAAAAATAACATCTTCAGTGATACTAAGACCATATGCACTGATAACTTCGGGCAAATCCCATCCCTGATCTTTCTTTGCCATATGTAAATATAGTAAAGATTCAGGAACATCTTTGTGAAATTCTGCAAAAGCAGCGATAGTTCTGGGAATATCTTTTCTTTGTTGATTTCTATTAAGGTTGGTAAATATAAATTTATTGGCTTGTGTTCCGAAAAAATGTGCTCTAAAGGCTCTAGCGTCATCCTTATTGATTATAGCATAATCTTTAGTATTTACTCCATGGGGAATAACTATAGGCATCTTCATTCCAGATAAAGCTTTGATGGATTCCTTTCTTCCAAATTCAGAATAGGCTACAAGATAGTCACAAGCATTAACATTTTGTAACCAAGATTTCTTAGGGGTGCCATCAATAGGGTAATAACAAATAGATTTAAATTTTTTACCTAATTCATAAAGTTTACTATGTAATTCTGGTAGAAAATCTAGAATAAATGTGTCTTGAAGAAAAAATAAAATATCAAAATCCATTTGCTGAATCATAGTAAATGCTTTCTTTCTCCCATAAGGATCTCTATCTGTATTAATTCCTGTAGGCCATATTCTAAATGGAAAATTATGGGGATCTCCCCAGTAATTAATACCCAAAATATCAATTTCATATTTTCCGGTAGCATGCAAACCACCTAAAATATTACGACTTACAGTTCCAAAACCAGTAGCACATGTTGGTGAATCACAATATGCTAAAACTTTAATCTTATTTCCTTTAGTAACATCTTTAATTTTACTCATACATATTCCCCCTTTTCCTGTTTATTTTTCCTTTATTTTCCGCTCGGCTAAAAATGGAGTGGTATAATTTGTAGTAGACGAATCTTGTATAATTTCCTTAATAGACGGATTCATATCTATATAAGTTTCTACAGCCTTTTTATTTAAGTTGACCAGAGAAGGAAAATCTTCAGTAGGTACGGTATCAGCTATGGTTTTAAGATTATAATTTGTTGAGGAGTTTTGTCTTATATAAATTTCCTTATTATCCCCTTTCAAATTACTAGCGTTGCTTTTAATCTTTTCCATTATAACCATACCCAACTCTCTTTCACGGCTTTCTAAAATCTTTTTAACAGATTTAACCATTCCCCATTCCGATATTAGCTGGTTATTATCATATTGCATTGTAGGAAGAAAAGTGTAATCAGATTTTTTACATGCACTCTGGTAAGTGGAGCAATAGTCCTTAAAATCACACCATGGACAAAAAGCGTTTAATGATGCTTTCACATTCTCTTCTTTTAAATCCAACATTTGCTCGTATACAACCTTTAAATAATGTTCAAAAGCTTTTCTTTGTTCATCCGTTCTGTATGTATATAACATTTCGGACTTTAATAGGTCAAGAGCTAAGATAACTCTCTTATATTGTGGAAACATTTTTCTAGCTACTAAATCGTACAAAGATAATTGAATATCAGTCTTCATCTGTGAGCTTGTGGGAGCTGTCTTAGATGTTTTATAATCAATAATAATTATTGTATCTTCGCTTAATTCCTCTACTTTATCAATAGCACCCATTAATGGAACACCAAATTCAGATGTGACATCATGTCCGCCATTTTCTCCCCAGAATCCAAATTTAATTTCGAGACCAATTATCTTCTTTCCAGTCATAAAACTTCTTAATCTTTTACTTACTAATTCCCTACCTTCAGCATGAACTTCATAATCTTCGATACCTTCACTAATAGATACGTTATCATATTTTTCAAGAATTTTTTTAATGTCTGCTTCAGAAAATTTCTCCTTCTTTTTCCATATGTTGCCTGCCAGTTCTAATGATTCATGCACAGCGGTTCCTAATTTAAAAGAGGGATTAGACACTTTTGGAAATTTACTATAGTAATTAAACCAATACTTTTGCTTACATGATAGGAAAGACGATATTCTAGTGGAACTTACTTTTATGTTATTTTTCATACTTCACCTTTTTCTGTAAAATTCAAATTCATATACTCTCCAAATAACTTTATAGCTTCATTATCATAAGTTTTAGCTGCATCTATTTCAGAATCAAAAAGACCTAGATGTATTTTCTTTCCATTATATTTAATGCTGGCTGCCCATTTCCCATCTCTTTTGAAAAAAGAAACTCCTTTATATTTACTAGTACCCTTATTTCTTCTTAATTGATTAAACTTATTTTGTTGTGACGTCACCACTCTGAGATTACAAAGTTTGTTATCAGCACGATTACAATTACGGTGGTCAACTTCTTGTTCTGGTTTAATGTTAAAATATTTCATGGCTATAAGTCTATGCACTAAGAAACTATTTCTTTTCTTATTGATAGACAGAATAACCATCAAATAACCTGCATTATGCTTCAACAACTTTAAGAACTTACCATTATGTTTAACCATAGCATTACTTTTACCAGTAACCCATTCTCTAGGACCCGTCCAAACCCTACCTTCAGGAAATTCCTCTGTACCAGCGTAGACTTTATAACCACTCTGTTCTATCGCCTCTATAGTAATATTTTTACTCATTGTTTACTCCTATTTTGTATAAATAACCGTATTCTTTTTTAAATCTATATTTAGTTCCTTCAGATATTTCGTCATAGTAACATAGCAATTGAGCTATAGCGTCTGTTATATCATTATCTCTTTTAAATATAGAGTCGGTCCAATCTATAATATCAATTACAATATTAAATACATCCTGTTTATCTTTAGCTTTAAAATATGCTTTAACAGTACTTGTATGGATAATATATGGTTCTATATTAGAGATAGTCATACAGCATTCCTGAGCCACACCCGCATATTTAGCTAATAATTTCATGGTATTTACATTTAGTCCAGAGAATATGTCTTCTATAACTACGTGAGAGGGCTTAAATAATTCTAATAATTTAGTAAGTTCTTCTCTAAAGTTAGAAAGTCTTTTAGATAAGCTAAATTTATTATTAGTTTTTATCAGCCCTCTCTTAATCTCTGACATATTATCACTAGATACAAATGACCATCCTGTAGTAGTGGCTATGTCTAAACTAAGTATTCTTATTGTCATTGTCAAGCGTCTCTAATAGAAATCTTAATTCTGCTATCTGAGAATTATCTAAATTAGTGATATTTGGTGGTTCTATTCCTACTATTATCATTACTACATCTCCCCGACTACCACCATTTAAACCAGTTCTACCAACACGATTCAAAATAAATCTGGAACCAATTCTAGCACCTGGTGGAATATCAAATTCAAATTCTTTATCCTCAACAGATACGTTTCCGGAACCTTTACAAACTGTACAGGTATCTGTACCCATTATACCTTTTGCTTGGCACTTAGGACAAGGTTGTGTAGAAGAAGAAGCAAATCCTGGTCCACGTTCTACATGTTGGACATATCCATCACCATGACAATAATCACATTCTGTACCGTGTTCGAATCCTTTCCCACCACAAGTATCGCAACCCTCATAATATGATAATTTTATTTTATATTTACCGCCAAAGATAAAAATTTTAAGCGGGATTTGAGACTCAACACCAAGAACATTTCCATTTCTAGGACTGTTAAGATCTGGTTTTTGGGGTCTCTGCCGCATACCACCAAATCCAGGAAAACCATTAAAAATATTACCAAAAGGATTTGGATTGTCGTACTCTTTTCTTTTATTAACATCTGATAAAGTCGCATACGCCACACTTATTTCTTTAAATTTATCTTCAGACTCTTTATTTCCAGAATTACGATCTGGATGATGTTCCATAGAAAGTTTTCTATAAGCTTTTTTTATCTCTTCCTGGGAAGCAGAACGTTCAACTCCTAATATAGAATAGTAATCACTCACTTATATTACCTCCCACTCAAAACCACAGTCTGGACAATGATATAATTTGGGTCCTATTTCAAATGAGACTGTGTTGCATCTTAAACATTTGTGTATGATTTCCTGCATGGAATTTCTAGTTGAATTTCCAACAAAAGAAGATAATTTATCTATGGAATCGCCCAAAAGTTGTCCCAAATCTGGCTCAGCGAACATGACCCCTTCCAAAATTTTATCCCCTATAGACTTCCAAATTAGTCCGCAGTTTTGACAAGCATGGTATGATATATTATTTATTTCATTACAATGAGAACATGGCATTGTCTCAGTAAAAAATGTATTGAACTTATCACTACCACAATTAATACATTTCATATTTTACACCCTTCTGTATCCATTTCTTCTGTCCTTTTAGCTATCATCATATCCAGAACCTGAGCTATAAGAGTAATTTCATCACCATTAAATTTTAATGCCACAGGAGCAAAAAATTGATTGAATTCCAAATCTGGATATTTACTGATAGCAAAAAGAATTTTAGTAATTACTGGTAAATATAATGTTTTAGTTTCTTCATCAAACACATTGAAATCTCCAGCATCCTCAGGAAAAAAAGAGGGGTCCAAATCATGGTAATTTCCCCTAATGGGAAGTGTAATTTCAAAAAGTTTGGCGTTAGATTTAAAAACGTAATTTTTTGCTGGGAGCATTAACATAGGGGGCGTCCCTTTAACATAAGTATCTTCCATAATTCTCCTTATTAATTTAGTCGAGTAAAATTATCAACAATAACTTCTGTCCAGTACTTCTTTTCCTGTCCTTTACAATGTTTACATGTCCCATCATAAGAACGTTCTTCTATGTGTCCATGTATATGAATGAAAGCATCTTTGGATAAGTCATTCAATCCTTCAGCTATGTCATTCCAAGCTGCAATTTTAATATATTGAGATTTTTCTCCAATAGGAATAGCAAGTTTACCTTTAAAGAGCTTACTGTTCTTTTCTCCTACCACTTTAAACTCTGGCCATTGAAGTGTACCTTTTAAACTTACAAAATTTTCTCCATCCATAATATAATTCCTCCTAAAAATAAGTTTCTAAGTATTCATATACTTGTTGTTGTGTAAGATCCGATGGATCTAAACCCTTACCATTTTCATCTACTTCTTGTATAAAAACAGGATATACATCCAATTTCCCGCCTAAAATATTACAGGCTTTTATAGTAGCCTCTACTCCTGCTTTATCATTATCAGACATCACTACTATACCCTTTAATGCGTATCTAAGTAATAATAGTTGTTGTCCTTCTGTTATACCAGCTCCTATAGTGGCTACAACATTTTTGATACCATACTCATAAAGTCTCCATACGCTTTTAAAACCTTCAACCACTATAATAGGAAGTGTATCTCCATATTTCTGAGCTTTATCTAAATTATATAAACAGTTTTGTTTATCAAAACCTGGTGTAAGAATATATTTGAAATCATCATCATCTTCATTATTGTTTCTAATATCTCTCAGACTATATGCTGCAAGAGAACCATGATGATCCCTGATAGGAATAATTTCTCGTGCTACACCTTGAGAATCGACCCAGCCTCCCCCTATCTCAAAATAGTCTAATGTAGAACTCTTATATCCTTTGCTTGAAAAATATCCTGTACGTAATGTCTTGAATTTATTTAAAGAATTTTCATTAACTGATTTATGTTTTAAAGTTACTGAGCCATAAGATTGTATAAAAGTTGAGATCTCTCTTTTTCTTTTGGCTTCTATGTAATCTACTTCATTTGTATCACCCATTAAAAATTTTAAGTAATTAACAGACTCAATGAAATCTTTACCGGTTATGGCTTTTATAAGTCCTACTATATCGTTTCCATGTGCTTCATGACATTTATGAGTAAAACATACCCACGTTCGGGTTTCTTTATTAAATCTAAATGCGGTCTTATTATCTCCATGATGAACAGGACATCCACATCTTATCTCTTTGTAAGTTTCGTGCTCTACTGATATACCAAGATTTTCTAAGAGATACCTAGGATCTATAGAAGTTTTTAAATAATCTAATTTATCTTTAAAATCTTCCCATCCCTTTTCTTTATAATTATGATAACTCTTCATCTTCGTAGCCGTCATAGCTTACTCCTTCGGTAGCACTATCAGCATTAATTACCCTATCAAAATTAGCAAAATATTGACGATCTATAGGAACCTCACGTATCTTCATGAATTCTTTAAAAAACATATAACCTATACCTTCTTTATTTGTTGCTCCACCTCGTCTTGTATCTTTAATAACAAGTTTATGTGAACCGCATTCATAACCACCAGTTTGTATCTCTTCTTTATCCCTATCTCCCCAAAAACATATAACATCAGCATAACGTGCTATTCTGTCACTATCAGCAATATCATTGGCTCTACTAAGTTGTACCGCTGTTAAGGCTGGGATATTTAACCTTCCAGCTAAGTCTTTAAGTTTTGTAGTAACATCACCAAGTAATTGATATTCTTTTCTTTCTTTATCTACTGAGGAACTATCTGGCTCTTTTAAATAATCAAAAATTATAAGACCGATCTTTTCTTTATGTTTATATTTCTTATATAAGGCTACCAGTTTATCTACAGAATATCCAGGCATGTATTCATGAAAAAGTTTTCCTTTACTAATAAGGGCTTCCGCCTTCATCAATTTATTATATTGTATTTCATCATACCCGCCATGTTTAATATCACGTTCTTTAACACCAGAGATAGTGGCTACTGCTCTAGATCTCCATTCGGGAAAAGATAACTCTGTATCCACATACAACACTGGTACTTTCAAACGATAGGCTACATGAACTGCTATGTTAGATAAAAAAGTACTCTTACCTTGCTTTTTACGAGCAGCAATAACTAAAAGAGTTCCAGGAACCATTCCATCTATTTGTTTATCAAGAATTGGATATCCCGTTGATAGTCCACTTAATTCTATCTGATTCTCTCGCAAGTTTTCAATATATTCTTTTAAGCCGTCGCCAAGATTTATTGGTTCATTTATATTTAAACCTGCCATAGATAAGTCAAGAATAGAAGTTTCTACACTACTTAATAAATCAGCACTTTCCAAACCATCTTTAGCATTCTTTTCTATTTTTCCTATCTTATCAGCAAGAATTGTATATAACTTATATTTTGTAGTAGCTTCGATTACAGCTTTAAAGTATAAATCAAAATTACTATCATCTACCTGCATACTTGAAATGGTCTTTATATACTTTACTCCACCAATCATATCAATAACACCATTAGCAGTAGCTTCAGCAATGATTAAATTGGTCTCAAATTTCTCCGCCCCTTTAGCAGCAAGTGCTTCGAATAAAAGCATAGTCATTTCATGTTGAGTATATAGAAAATCAGAAGGTGTGAGTTTAGAACACACAGCAAAATAATGTGATAAATCTTTCATACAGTAGGCGATTAATGCTCTCTCATCTGTAGGTCTACAGAACATCTCTTTTATTTTTATATCGTACATTAATTTTTTCTCTCCACCCTTACCTGGTATAATTCATTCTCTCGTCTAGTTAGCTCCCGTTTAAGCGTAGCAACTAGCTCAGAAATCACCTTATCCATACCCTCAGTTTGTAGAAGCTCAGTATGTAGAGCGTCTAGTTGTGTCTGAGCCTCCATTAAAGACTCATTTGTTGAAACTATATAATCTGTAGCAGCGGCTTTGGTTTTATATTTTTTTAAAAGCTCGGTGTCGGAGGTTACAACTATGGACACCGTTCTATCTATATATTTGTCAAGTCTATGTTGTTCCGCTCTTGCTAAATTTCTTTGATAAGTAAAATAAATAAGATATTGAGCCAGAGCTACAGCAAAACTACTTAGCTTAGCTCCATCTATACTCTCCATAGCTCTGGGGTCAAGTGTCCAAATTTCGTCTAACAAATTATGATTCACTGTTACTTTGGTAAAAGATAAGACATCTTTGTTCATTTGTCAATCTCCTTATGATACTTTATCATCTTCTATTCTTTCATTTAAGGAGCGTAGATCATACATACCACTACAGAAAAGTTCATGAAATGACTCACCATCTTCTGCAGTAAGTGTTAGATAATGAGCTTCCATGGGAATGGCTTTACCATCTAAACCAATATCTATCTGTCTACAATGCAAACTTAAATTACAATAACGACATTCTCTAACTATGGTACCATCTTCAAGACACTGAAAATCATTACAATCCTTTCTGTACTTTATTGAATCTTTAGTTCTACCACTTTCTCTTTCATCGTCAGTCATTGTTATAATCATGTCTCTCTCCTAACCTCAATTACAAAAATTGTATTCGCTATCGAAAGCCTTATTTATCTTATTTAGTATCAAATCCTTATCTATATTTTCATTCTCATATAATCTAATAAGGAACATTCCATTCTCTTGAACATATTCTATTTTTAAATTATCTCTAAATTTTTGGGATCTAAAATTTTCAGCTGTACCATGAAAATGTTTCACAAATTCAAAATGTTGACGTCCCTGACACTCTACAAAACAACCCAACTCTTTGATAAAAAAATCAAAAAATAATTTATGTCCTTTATATTTTATGAAATGTTCTTCAAATACTCTCCTATGTGGATTAGAGGGAAATAAATCATTAAGAATAGATTGGACCTTGCTGGCTATGAAGCTCATAGACCTCCTTTAGTCCAATTCGATTTATTACTTCTTCTCTAATCTTTTTATAGAATTCCTTATTTGCGTCATTCTTTAGAAAAGCAACTGCATTAAGTTCCCCTTGGGCAATATTATTTCCTTCGTATTTATACCAAGCTCCAGATTTATCGAGAACACCAGTGCTTGAAGCTAAATCTAAAATTTCCCAGTGTGCATCATACCCTTTCCCATAAATTAAATTTACGTTAGCTTTTTTGAATGGTGCCGCTAATTTATTTTTTATAATTTCAAATTCTGTGGTATGACCATATACTTCTCCATTAGTAGCATCTACTAGTCTACGAGCTTTAGACTCTGGACCACGTACAGAAATCCTACCTGTGGCGTAAAAAGCAAGCCCTTCGCCACCAGTAGTAACTTCTGGATTACCATAACCGCCAATCTTATGTCTAAGTTGATTGATAAAAATAAGAAGAGTCTGGGTTTGATTTGCTATTGGAGTAATTTTACGCAAAGCTTTGCTCATAAGTTTAGCTTGTAATCCCATCTGTTGCTCGTCTATGTCAGCTTCTGCTTCAACACGTGGAAGAAGTGCACTAACACTATCTATAACTGCTACACCAAATGCTCCAGTCTTAACAAGACGTTCTAATATATCAAGGTTCTCTTCACCATCATAACCTTGCACTATCTCAAGCTCCTTTGTGTCAACGCCGTAACCTCTAAATAGTTTCGGATCTACTGCATGCTCTGCATCAATATAACAAGCCTTTAGCCCTCTACGTTGAGCTTGAATAACTATATTCACAGCCAATGTACTTTTTCCACCACTATTCGGTCCATAAATTTCATAAATTCTACCAAGCCCCATACCACCACATCCTAAAGCTGTATCAAGACTCAAACAACCTGTGCTAATTGTAGGGATATGCATATCTCCATGCTTCTCAAGCGTAGAAACCACATCCCCGTATTTCTTTGTAATTGCTTTTTTAGCTAATTCAAGTTGTTTTTCGGCACTATCTTTAACCACATCTTCTTTAATAACTTCGTCTTCTTTTTTCTTACTCATATTATTCCTCCATTTCTGCTAATAAATCATCAAGATCATTAAATCCCAAATCACTAGTATCTTGTGCTGCAATAACTTTCTTTCTTAATAATTCAGCATCTTCCTCCTCTCTTTCTTGTAAGCCTCTATTCATCAATTGAACTGCTTTATCAGTAACCCACTTTAAATTATCTTGTCCAAAAATAGAAAACGTAATGGCATACTTAAACTTAAATTCATCTTCATGTTCAAATACGGTTCTAATTATTTCTCCACACTCATTCAGAGCATATTCTTTACTAGATCCTGTAGCAGTCATTCTATTGGTTACAAATCTTTTAGCTATTGCTCTATCCTTACCAGAGTTATATGATAAAATATATCCGTCTGGATGTTTGGAATTTATCAACAGATAAAAATATTTTATAAGATCATCAATATTATTTATACTATTCTTAAATTTCTTAGGTTCTATTACTTTAAAACCTTTAAATCTTAGATAACGAATACTTTCTTCTATTATCTTATCAATACCATTGTTATTACTAAAAAGATTAATTTGTTCGGATGTAGTAATCGCTGCTTTTAATTTATTTATAAATTCTGAATCTGTCATAATCACCTCTTCTTGATTGAGGAAATAAGTGCTTTCTGATCGTTAAAAGTACTTGAGTCAAAGATAGCAAAACCACTAGAATCTGAGAACTTAAATAAGATATAATCATCTTTTATAGCTTCCACGGTCTGAATGAGTAATCTCCCATTCAAGTCTATAGAAAAATCTAAACCACCAGCTATATCAAGTTCTGCCTCCACTATAGCCTGATTATTAAATACTTTTAATAATTTATCTTTAATCTCAATTGTAAGTCTGAAATTATCATCCATGTCTAATACATCTATAAATGGATGCAAGGTGTCAATAAAGAATTCCTTACTTAAATTAATATAGTTTGTATACTTATCAAGCACTGGTTTATACTCAGGAAACTCGTGTCCAATAATTTTTCTGCCGACATAAATTACTTCTCCAAATTTAACACTTACTTTGTTACCTTTAACATCCCAGAATAGTTGAATATTTTCTGTAATAAGTCGTCTAAGCCCCATAATAAAATCATATTGTAGTGCTATATTGCCTTCAGAACAGTCAGCCATATTCTTAACTTGATATTCAGATAACACTATACCATTAGAGCCAGCAAAAGATATATTATCTTTATCAAATTGTATATTCATTCCTTGAAGTGCTGGTTGATTATTATCTACTTGAGGATTGATGGCATAAAGGATTTTATTTGTTGCGGTTTTAAAAATGGTTGAGTTAAGTACAAAACTAACTTCACCAAATGGTGGTAATTTTGTTATAAGAGAAGAGTTAGAATTTGTGAGTCTTAGCTCTCCTCTTGCTACTTTTCCATTACTATATTTATTGTCAATAGTAATTTTTGTATTTCGTTCATCGGTAGAGAATTGAAAATTATCTGCCCCAGATTCACCATTCCAAGATTTATAAGAAGACACAAATGTCTTTATTTTACTATACTCTATAGCTATAGAGCCTGGAATTGATATATCTACATCTGTAGATGTAAAGGATATGGCAGTAATACCATTATTAGCTATAAAAATAACATTATTGTCAGTGGCTTCAATCAATATTCTTCCAGTAACATCAGAAGAATTTGTACGAACCACTATACCTAAAACCTTAATAGCTCTCTGAAGAGAGTCTATACTGATAGTAAATTGCATTTATTGTCCTTGTGTATAAAGTTATAGTCTATTATATATTATAGTACAAAACATAGAGTTTGTTCAATAGATATATGTACCTTTTCCTCTCACTAAGGTAATACATATTATACATTTGTCAAGTGTTTTGGATTAAATTTTTGTAATAGTTTCTTTTTCGTTTATAACAATATTATCGCCAATCGGAGTTATTGTGGATTCTAGGCTATTTCTAGATTTTACAGTATATCTAGGAATAATTACACTACTTAATGTTTTATATGTACCTAAATTAATTATAGAAGCTCTTAAAATAGATTGTGGATACTCAGTAACATAAGCTATCGCCGCCCGTATAGCTTCATCCACACTTTCAAATTTCTTTAAATCATAAACTTCTGTAGCTTTATGTAGTCTTCTCATAGTTCCTAATGTGGTATTAGCTGGTAGAATAGATCTCACATCAAATACCCACTTATCGAATCGGTTACTCTTCCATGCAAATCCTCCATCAGAACTAAAGAAATAATCTTTGACTGCTGACTTAAAAAGCATCTCAACCGTTTCAAATTCTTTAAATATACCATCATAAGTCTTATGGATAACAGTTTCTCTATTTTTAAATGCTATGTCAAAAACATAAGATGGAATAGCGTCACCTATTATACGAGCAGAGATACCATTATATCTTAAAGTTCCTCTAATATATGCAGTCAGCAAAGATTCTGCATCTAACAAATTCAATAGTAATTTAAATTTATCCTCTGTAAAGAACTCATTAGGATATATATTAATACTTAATTTAAATTTGTCAATCTCTAAATATGAATCAGAATACCCTATTTTAGCTGGCAGACTCACTGGTCTATAATTAAAACAGATAGGTTTTATATAAGCGTACAAATCACTTTTATATTTAGTGTAAATATATGCTGGAAGAATACTATATCCAGTTCTGAAACAGGGATAATTTATTGTAGCAGATAAATCTTTATGTGGTTGTGTAGGAATATTTATAATAGTAGTTAATCTAATCATCTTGGGTCTAATGGATCCATGTAGATCATGAGCATATCCTAAAGGATTTATATATGCTGATAGTATAGGTGCTCCAGAACCCAGAATATATGCTGGAAATTCTCTACGTTCCCATGGATGAACTGTCATTGTTAAATCAGCATAGACTGCTACATTCTGTCTTGGTTGAATGCTAGCAGTAAACGTGGACCAATCACCACTTGAATAAATTTGTGCCATTAAATTCCAAGGATAATTCTGTCCATTAAGTATACCTTGCAAGAATCTTTCATGCCAAACTTGAACTTTGCCTGATAAATTTTTGGGAGCCACTGCATATATATAAGCATGAATATTAGCTAAATAGGTAGCTCTAAGAATGGCTGTAAGTGGCTGCCAATGAAAGGCCGTTATAGATACATTAAGGTCTCTATATTCTACACCATAACCCTTTATTCTAGATGGTAAGTTCTTCTTAGTATCTGTACGACCATATATAAATCCAGACAAGGTCATAGTCCATATTTGTTGGATATTGGCACTAAGATTAGAATCCTGCCAACCACGAATAAATGTGGGCAACGAAGCACGCAATCTTGCCTTTAAATAACCAGACAAATCTGAAGGTAAAATGGGATATATTGTGGAACATAAGTCATATGGAAACATTACTGTTATAGAAGAAAGAAGGTCTCTAGCATGCCATGCATATAATGTAGAGGATAGGAATCTTTCCCTTCTTTGTTCAACAGAAAGTTTAGCAGATAAATCTACAGGTGGATGTGTACCATCCAAAAGCATACCAAGATCTGACTGTTGCCAACCTCTAATATATGCTGGAAGGGATTTATAAATTTTATCATAAACTTTAATCATACCACGTAAGGTACCAGGAATATGAGAACCTACCATAGCGTTTAAGTAAAATTCTCCCCAACCATATGTAGAAGCAGCTAAACTCGAAAATTTATTAGCATACCAGGACCTGATAGCTGCAGAAATATTAAGTGGTAAATGTCCTTCAACGATGGCTGGGAGGAAAGTTTCTATCCACCCATGGGAAGAAGCCCTAAGATTTTTATATGTTGATTGAAATATATTAATGTAAGCTGTAATATTTTGTGGTAGATGTCCACCTTTAGTTATAACACTAAGATCAGATAACTGCCAACCATGTATAATACTATATAGATCTTTTGTAACACCAACAGCCACACCTTTCAGTAACATCCCCAAATTAAAAGGTAAATGTCCACCCTTAGTTATTATTCCTAAATCTGACTGTTGCCAACCATGCATAGTTGCTGTAAGATTTTCAGTCATCGCTAAGTGAACACTTTTTAAAATTATACCTAGATTACCATATGGATGTCCTCCGGCAATAGCTCCTAAATTACTGGCTCCCCAACCATAGATATTAGCAGGCATGTTTTTCTGTAAGTTTCGTGCCCAACCTCTAATAGTAGCGGGCAAAGGTGGAGGTGGATGTGGAAAAATAGTCGCAGCTAATAACTTCCATATATGTGTATCAACTATAGCATTTAAATTTTTGGTTTGCCAACCCTTAATTCCACCAGTTAAATTCTTATATATATTATGCTGCCAACCTCTGATGGAGGCTTTGAAGGTTTTATATGGGTGTGCAAATATATAAGCTGTTAAATTATCTACTTGCCAGCTATGTAAAATTCCTATTAAATTTTTCTGATTACCTCGCTGCCATCCTCTAATAATAGAGTGTATATTCTCATATTGATGTGAAGCAATCATAGCCGTTAAGTTTGGTGATTCTTCCCAGCTATGTATATAGCTAGGAAAATCTACGGAAACGCTGCGTTGCCACGCACGTAAATATACTCTTAGATTTCCAGGAGGAACACCCCCCAAATAAGCTGTAATATTTCCCTGTTGCCAACCCATAATATTAGAAAATAAATCTTGTTGATTTCTGAGATGCCAAGTTCTTAATATAATATATAAATGCCCGGCTATATGAGTACCAATTGTCGCCGGAAAATTAATAGGTTGATGTAGGTCAATAAACGATTGTAAATTTTCTGGTTGATGCAGGTCAATATTAGAACTTATATAAGAAAAATTACCTCTATACCAAGAACGTATAGCCCCACGAAGATTTCTATTACTCGAATACCAACTTCTTATATTAGCTCTTAATCTTTCTGGAGAATGTGAAGCAATTATAGCACTAATATTTGTTATATCCCAACTATGTATAATGCTATTTAAGTCTATTATTCCAGTTTTAGTACCAGTAATACTCAAACGTAAATTACTAGCTTGATGCATACCAATTTGAGATATAAGATTGTTTATACCCTTATATTTTTCAACAAAAATATAAGAATTTAAGTCTTTAACATCTTTACCAAAGCTTCCTACTATAGCCCCCAAATTATTCCAATCATGTGAACCTATAACAGCACTCAAATCGTATTCTTGCCAGGAATAAGTAGATGCTGTAAGATCTTTATATATAGAATTATATGCCCATATATTTGATCTTAGAATAGCTGCACTATGAGCACCTATTATAGATAGAAGATTAGCCGATGGATGGGTGTCTATTAAACTTCCTAAGTTATTGATGCCTTTGTTCTTTAATACATTAATGCTAGAAGGTAAACTTATTGGCTGATGTACTCCAAGATAAGCATGAATATTTCCAGGAAAGTGCATATTCACAAATGCTGGCAAATCTCCAAAACTCTTTTTCTTTATACCAGTAACAGCACCTGCAATATTTGATGGTAGATGACTTCCAGAATATGCTGATAAATCTTTGGGCGTAATAGAATAGCAATAAGACGATAAATCTACTTGAGATGTATTTAGAGTGGAATTTACATAAGCTGGAAGATTTCCAACAGTATATAATGCTGGAAGACCAGTAATTATACCTTGTAGATCTCTAATACCACCATATAAACAACGACCTCTAATAATTTGAATACCACCAGAACCATAACCAACCACATACTTAGGACAAGATTTTGCATAAGTATGTGTAGTATACCAATAAGGTGTCATTACATTGACAGCAGCCCTTAGTGTACCGAAAGTTCGTTCTAGTTTAAAATTTAGAAGAAGAGATGTAGCATTAGGGGAAGAATACCCTTGTTCAGAGAAATTGAAAGGGAAGCTTGTGGATCCTGGTGGTGTATACTCTTCACTCATTATTCCCCCACAATACTGATATTAATGTCTACTATATTTTCGCTATCTAAGAATTCCATGTTATTACCCATGGTATCTATTTTATAACTATCCACCAAGACTTTGGATTGTAGATCTACAATAGAAAGAGCAGCACCAATACCTGCTGTGGCTATATAAAGCTTTCCAGTATTCATATTAGACGTAGAATCCGCCCATATAGCAGTATAATTATGACTTGTTCCCGACAAAATCTTATATAGATAAGAGTCAAAACTAAAATTACTACTTGGGATATAATCTATATCTGTAAAATTAAATGTAGCCACTACTATAACTCCTCTATATCTATATCTTTAGCTATTAAATGGTTATAATTTTTGCCCCCGGCAGCATCTAAACATACTACATAGTGGTTTTCATTATATGGTGTTTTTAATTCATATGATCCACCATTGCCAGAAGATGTGGTTTCATGTATTAATTGCCCAGTAGATTCTCTGTATAATCTTAAAGTTCTAATAGCTGGCGAAAGATTTTCAGTAACTATTCCAGTAGTTCTATATCTATATAAAGGAAAGGCGGAAGTTACTGTAAAAGTTCCAGATGTTTCAAATTTATGAATAATCTTTCCATCCACCTGGCTAATAATACCACCTGTAGCAGTTAGACTATAATAATCATAACTTATGATAACCACCCCAGAACCACCATAACCACCCTTTCTCCCCACAATAAGACTTCTATCACCACCTCCTCCACCACCACGATGAGCTAATCCATCTGTAGCACTACTAATTCCCCCATCTCCTCCACTATCATACCCATAACCACCTGCGGTAACTCCTCCACCTCCCCCACCTCCGGCATAGGCTACAGCTGATCCTGATATATCTGATGTAAAACCATAACCACCGGCACCTCCAGTATCGGTGCCTGGTGCACCAGAACCTGTTGTACTTGCACCACCACCACCACCGCCACCAGTATATAGTCCACCAGCATAACCAGCACCACCACTATAGCCGTAACCAGAACCTCCTCCACTATCTAATTGGTTTGCTAAACCAGCTGTTGAGTATGCTCCTCCTCCTCCACCGCCACCACTACCACCACCTGTAGGAACAGCTGTGGTATAACTTCCACCACCACCTCCCCCAAGGGCTGTTATTACATCAAAGCTACTATTCTGCCCATTACCTCCAACAGTATTTCCAGCAGGGTCTGGTATACCCCCACTTCCAACAGTAACTTGATAGGCATATTCGGTTGCGATAAAGGAAGGACTATAAACAACTCCACCACCTGCTCCTCCTCCTCCATGACGGGCACCACCAGCTCCACCACCGGCAACAACTAAAACTCTCATAATAGCAATTGGCATTTAACTTTCCCCCTACAAAAGCGTCATAAAACATCTATGTTCTGTAGATCCCTCATCATATACATAAACTCCGAGATCTGTGGCTATAAATAGTGTATTGTATACTCCACCCACCGAGGTATGTTCTGTAACATAGAAATCATTTATACGAGTCGATCCCGCAAGAAAACCAGAGCCTGTAGTATATATCATATCTGGAAGATCCCAATCACCAGTATTACCATCCAGCCTATTTAAAGACCAATTGGTAGTTCCAGATATTGTGTAATAATAATAATCATACTCTGGTGTAACAAAACACTTAGTAGCTCCAGATATAATTGTATGTGTTATATATCCAGTATCACGTCTTATTATGTCTATTCCTTCTACTGTACAACAGATTAGTTTATTTGAATTTCCATGTATATACTTAATGTTATTACTTGTTATATCGGGTATTCTAACATAATCTGCTATAAAATATATCATTTCTGGTGGGCCTATGGTGGCTTGGTTGAAAAATTTTATACCTGCTGTTGAACCAATAAATATTTTTTCATTATCTGACCACACAGAAGAATAACCACTAGAATTAGTAATAAAAGATTGACGTTGTTCAGTTTCTATATTTATAATATCCAAACCACTAGTAGTAGCTGCATATACATATTTATTGTCTGTCCATATCTGATTGAGTCCAACACCATATACAAAAACATCTAAAAATCCCCACTGGGCACTATCATTATCTACCCACTGCCAACTATCTATATCATACCACTCATTTGACATTATGCGGCCTCAGTAGAAAGATTTCCACCATTATCTACAATTAGTCTCCATCTAGAACTATCGGGAGCTGTCAGTATAACTTCATTTATTCCAGAAATAGTGGCTACTGGCATTAGTCCCCCATATTCATCTAATTCAAATAGATTGGAGGAGTCACTTAGCCCACCACTTATAGTTGTGAATTCTAAAACTCCGCCGACAACCTTTACATATTTCCCATCATAACCATCATAAGAATTTGGGGTATCAGTAAGATCTAAAAATGATTGCACATCAGAAGAACCACCAGAAACTGTAGCCCAAACAATTCCAGAAGCTGTAGATCTAGCATAAAGACCATCAGAATAGGTACTCGGGGTATCTATTAAATCGATAAATGTTTGGGCTCCAGAATCTGGAACTGTCGCCCATTGAATACCAGATCCGGTTGATTGAGCAAAAAGTCCCCCCGAACCAGAATAAGTATTTGGTGTATCATTTAAATCTATAAATGTTTCTATGGATTTCCAAATACTCCCAGTCCACTCCTTCCAAATTGCTGCTTGCACATCGTATACATGAGTTCCAACGTTAATAATAAACGCTGGAGTTGTGGGTAAACCAGCAGTAAGTTGATATTTATTTCCATCACTAACAATCCATTTCGCAGAAGGTTTGTCTAAAATATATTTATTGTAATACTCGGTAGTAGTTATAGCTACTTGCCCATCTAATAAATTTGTTATGTCAACCGAAGCATCTGCATAGTAACTAATTTCGAGTTTTGGTCTAAAACCATCGGTGCCTTCATTAGAATAAACTTTACCTATACTAAATTGATCTATACTTCCTGCAGCTATAATACCATATTCATTGTGTGAGCTTGAAGACCAAGCTTGTACTATAGAAGTAATATCCATAGTAAACCATTGATTTAAAGTAGCCGAAGGAATAGTACATATGGCTTGGTCATAATAATCAGCTGTTAATGAGTCGTCTACTGGAAAACTGGTTCCAGCCTTACAACCAATAGTACTCCAAGCAGAACCTGTTTTATAGTTATTCCATGTAGCCTCAGAAGGCATCCAATTTTTTAATACTCTATAAACATTAATAGATGAGGAGCTGGTATCAGTGCAATAAAGCTTAAAGATGGCTGATATTATATTTTTAGTTCCTATCTGCTCTTTTATATAGAACTTAAATAGCATATTATTATAGTCTGTATATGCTGTATTGGAAAAACTCAACTGAGTATTAGTACTATAGTTGGTATCACGATAATTTGGATCATTATATATATAAGTATCATCCATAAAACCGGAAAATATATCTCCGGTATTCTTACTCCAGGTTTCCGTTACTAATCCACCACTTAAATCTTCTTTATCGGCTACGACAATATTATCATAAACTGCTTTCCATTCTATTCCCGAAGAAGTTGAATGTGCAAACTTTCCAGAATCATAGGCTTCTGGTGTATCCACCAGCTCTATAAAAGTATCTGGTTTATTATCAAATTGTATTTGTATGGTTCCAGAATAAGTAGCAAAGTTAGATTCTGTAACATAAGGTAAGGCACCACCCTGACCTTCGGTCCCATCATGTAGATGATTTGGAAAGGATCCCTCTGATCCTGTGTTTACTATACCATATAATACATCTATTATATTAGAAGTTAGCACAGATTCTTCTATAATTATAGTAGTATACGATGAAGAAAATGAAGAAGATACAATAGTAGAATATTTATAACCATCTACTCCACAGTTGGCTTTAATTCTACGACCAGTTTTAAATTCTCCAGTACGATCATCATCTACTCTAAATTGATTAGCACTAATAAATGTTGCTATCATAAAAATCTATCCTCCATTTATTATGGTGTGTATTCACCCACGCCAGAAACTGTTAAAGAATCTGTTGCCCAAGCAAAAGCTCCAGATATTGGTTCTGGATAAATTTTACCATAAATCAAGTCATTAAAAGAAAGCCCGTCATCATCATCTATAGCTACTATATAATGTTGTTCGTAAGCTGCTGTTTCTAAATAAAAATAACCTGTGCCACTAATAGACATTGTGGTATCCATTATTTCTCCTGTAGAAGTTTTATAAGCTCTTACTTTTCTCGATACAGGAGCCCCTTGTTCTGTGACGTAACCTGAAAAATAATATTTATTATAAGCCGGGAATTGTATTGCATAATAAAAACCATAAGAATTATAAGAACCAGTATTCCTAGAAGCAGTAATAGTGTCGCTATATCCATCATCGTCAAGATCTTTGAATACTAAATAATGAAAACCTTCCTGAAAACCTGCAGTTGCTGTTGTGTCAACACGAGTCAGATTCTGGTTATATGCCTGTATGATCAAAGATCTTTGCATTTCAAAATCATTGTGTGTATTTATTCTTAAATCCACATCTGAAGTAAGTGTAGTAGAACCTAAAGTATAGAAATTTGAATATATTTGTAATCCTTTCGCTATAAGGGATGAAGAAAATTCAATAGCTTCTACATTGAATGATTGCATACTATAACCGGTTGAGCTTTTATCCATCTGAACACCATGATCTTGCCTATTATACATTCTCCACGCGGCGTATTGAGGGGCACCCTCCGCTTCGTTTGTAGAATAAGATGTTAAATACATAGTTCTATTAAGTGAAGGTTGCTTGGAGAGCCAAGCATTTAAAGTAGCTGCAGAACCTAAACTGGAACTAAAATTATGCTGCACAGTCCAATAACTGTCTGCTCCCCAATCTGGGCACTCAACTACATACCAACTTATATACATACCACCAGCTGCATAATCTCTGATAAAAGATATTTGTGTGGAACTGGAAAAATAACCACATACAGCATGACTTCTTTGTTGTATAGCCCAAGAATCACAAGATGAAAAAAAATGAAGAAAGGCTCTATCTAAATTTACTTCTTCTATAGTAAAAACTCTAGATGTACCCGTTGTATATCCAGAACCATATTGTATTTTAATATCCTGATTAAATTCTACTATATAAGACAAAATATTTCTAGAGCTGGTATTATTTCCTCCAAAACATATTCTAAAACAATCGGGATCACTATATCTATATACAGATTTATATAATCTAGTTAGATTTCCATCGGTAGCACCAGATGAATGAGTAATAAATGGTATGCATTTTGTAATATCTTGATTGTATCTCAACCAAATCTCCATCCAACCACCGTCGGTACTAAAAGAATCTCTTTGTATTGAATTTATAAAAGACTTTGTGTGAGTTCCTACAATATTATTAGCATCTTGATAATGAAAACCGGGCCAGTTTATTATATGTCCACCAAAGTAACTATTAACTGCTGCCCCAACTTTACTCACTTCATACTCACCAGTAGTATAATTAACTATTCTTATGGTACCAAATGCCTCTGAAGTAGTAGCAGAACTATTTGTAGCACAATGTATCGTACTATATTGAACTGGATTGTATGCAGTAATATTTCCTGTTCCTCTAAGTTCTGGAGAGTAATAACTTGTAACAGAAGCCGTTCCAACCAATAAATCTTTTGCTACCGGCTGAGTATGCCTTTTTTCATCTATAAATTTTACTACAGTCACATAAGAGTATATACTATAAGAAGCACTTTGCCTTGAACAATATACAGGTTTATAAGGAGAAAAATAGAGTCCTCTTAGTGCCCCATTTTGAGGATAGTTATCATTTTCATTAGTAGTATAAGTTACTATAGGAAATGAATTGTGAAATCCCCAGTTATAAGTTTCATTATAAAAACTATCATTAGCAGTGGAAAATGTGCTGGTATTGTGTATCGATACAAAATTATTCTGAAGATCTTCAACAATAAACAGGGTGCATATATTCTCATTTCCTGCTATATTCTTATACAATTCAATATTAGTAGTGGTAGTAAAACTTATCCTACAAAAAACGCTCTTAAAAGCATTTACATTGGTTATACTAGGTGTAAACATGCTAGAAAGAATAAACGCTTTATCTATCGACGATATAGCATCTATGGTAACATTAATAGTAGTTGCAGCAGTGTCTATATTGACAATTTTTTGCTGCACTTTGATTTGACTTGGATAGAATTCTACAATACTCACATCTACCACAGCTTCAGCTGTACCTGATACTATTCCACTTACTGGCCAATGTTGCATATAAACTAAACCTGGCTCTTTTAAATACACATTTACCATAATGATATTAATAGTATCTGAAGTATCGCTATTACTACGGTTAGAAGTAAAAGCTACACAATTAGAAACTATCTGTCCTTTGGTTAGAACATATACACCAGTAGGACCTGTCAATGTAAATCTGAAGTTTTCTACAGACTTTACAAAAGATTCGTTAGGTCCATTTCCTTCAGGTATGGGAAAAAGATTGGTACCTGATGCCATAGTTATTCCAGCCCAATCTACTGCAACTGTATATGAAGGATTAGCAGCATAAGTAGTGCCATATTTAGTATAGGTTATAGTTCCACTTGCTGTTAATTCTGAAGACACCATACAGCTATTATTGGCAGCTGTTGTATTTGTATCTACTCTTGCCCAGCCCTGCATCATAGCTGTTACTATAGTTGATGTATTAGGATTACATAATAAAGGAACTCTTCCTTGTACCCCAGCAGAATTTACAGCATACGTTGTAGGAGTAGTCCACCCAATTAAAGCATGATCCATTGGCGTATATACTTTAGTTTGATCCAATATCTCTACTACTTGGACAGCCCAGTAGATGGTATATGCCCCAGAAGATCTATCAGATCTAACAGTACCTATGGAGTATAGAAATAGTCTAGTAGTCCACTCTGAAGAATACCCAGTATCAGTGCTACTATTTGCATAAGATCCTAAAACAAATGTTCGTAATGGATCCACCGTTCTTTGACTACCAATATTTAATGTTTGTCCAGTAGCAGCGTGAGAGCTATCTAAGTGAGTTACTCTAAAATTATTTCCTAAATCTTCAAATAAAAACCAATGTCCTGTGCAGTTTGATGTGGCTATATTTCTATAAAAATCTATGGATGTGGTGTTTAATACTCTTCCACGAACAGCTACACGAGAGGTATATTGAGCTGTATCATTAGACTGCCAAGCAAAAGTCATGGCGGTTCTATCAATTCCACTCACCGTAGTTGATAAGGTAATTGCAGTAGTAGTTAAACCCGTTAGAGAAAAACTACCTTGTTGTACTCTAACTTGTGCTGGATTGAATTCTACTACATAGCATTTTATATAACTACTGGTGGCTCTATTATTAGATCTTGCAAAATTTATTATACCTGACTGTGTGGTTCCAGAAAAATAAACATCTGTTAAACGATTATCCCAATAAGTTGAATCTCCACATACTGTATAAAAAGGAATACAATGCGTGTAATCCTGACCTTTGGATAATGAGTAACTAGAACTATTATTAGCTCCTGATATAGTAGCGTCGATAAATTCAACTGAATCCACCCAACTGGATACTGGCATATTATATCTCCTATATTACATTAAAATCTTCATAATAGGTAGGGAGATTAGAAGAACCTACCAATCTATTATCAGAAACTCTATTCATCTTTTCATTAGGAATAAATATAACTCCATACTTATCATCTATACCACATTTAGTGGTTGCCCAAATTTGTTGAATATTATTTGTAGTTCCATCTAATATTCTATATGTATAGGATTCCTCTTCTAGTTCATGTAGAGACCATTCACCTATTATTATTTTATTGTCTTCTGCTTCCCAATTGCCTCTACATAAAAGTTTGAATGACCAAAAACCAACTACATTATTAAAAGAAAATATTTGCCAGTAACCATCTTCGGCGTAATGTTGAACAAATGGTGTATATGTACTAGTCCAAGGTAATAGTGTCGTCCAATTCACACCATCTACAGACCCCTGCAATGATATTTCCTTTGGAAAATTATACTGCCAATTACTATAAAGGGCTGGATGAAGTCTTAACTGTGATGGATATTTTTTTTCTACTTGCCCAAGATTCTCCATCATCTCCCATTCTTGTATTTTTATATTCTCATTACCATAAGTATTTAAAATTTGTAAAATATAATATTTGTATGAGGCAGTATTTGTAAATACTCTGGACTGCCATATAGGAGTAACTTCAAATGTCCCTTCAATAAGTTTTATTGCTTTATCGAAATGTAATGTTGGATTAAGATTTGAACCATATAGAACAAAATCTTTTGAACATCTTTCGATAGTGGCGTAATAACTATCGGTCCCATGGTATAATTCAAATCTATTCATCTCTAATAAACTGGAGCCCCAGTTATCCAACATATAGAGTCTCCAGTATCTGTAAGGATCTGATATTGAGGGAAACACAAACTCTTGTGGACCAGAAATCATAGCTGTTATACCAGTGTATACTGTATTCCAATTTATATTATCTGAAGAACCTTGTATTCTAAAATTCTTAGCACATCTATTAGTGCCATCACTTCCTCCAGCCAAAATTACTTTATATATTGTTTTTGAAACTCCTAAATTAATAGATACCCATTCAGGAATTCCTACATAATAATAAGTTTGCCAATAGGAAGTATTAGAACCATCTGATAGATTATTTGCACTCCCATTCAAAATAGTACTTGAGGCATGAGGCATTGCTGTAGTATTAAATTTAACTATAGCATAGGATGCAGGTATAAATGACATATTAGCATTCTTTATTCTAAAGGCTCCTATAGATTTATAATCCGGAAATTTTATTGCCGCCCAACCACTTGTTGTGGTACAACTCCAATAATTTCTTCCCATTCTATCTGTATCACTATCAGATAATTTGGAAGCATTGTAATAATAATCGTGCCCAGAATCGTAATGAGTATAACTTGTGCTTGTAATATCTTCTGACCACCCAATATGTATGGTTAAAGCAACTCCAGATAAAGATGCTCCTTCGTCACTTATCCAAACGTTAGAATCAGCATCAAATCCTTCATTAGACAGTAAATAAGGATTTCCCCCAAAAGAAGTCTCATGTTGATATTGCACACTAGTAAAATCTGGTGAATAGGGTCTATAATCTTGTGGTTGAGCTGGTACGTTTTCATAAGGAATATATAAATCTCTACCATCTAAGCTACTAAGTGATATGCCATCACGTTCTCTTAATACAAGCCAACTAACATAGACTGGGTATCCTCCAGCATATTGTCCTACCTGGGTTCCTCGTAAACGTACATTCTGTAATCTAGTATCACCCTCAACCTTTCTCCAAATCTGATAGCTTACATCATTATATACATCTCTATCTTGAAGTTTAACAGTAATTCTATCATCAGGTTCATAATAATCAATATAGACTTCTTGATAACTATCATCCTCTAATCCACCATATGTCTGATATATAGTATTGGTAGAAGCTTGGGCAGGAGCTGTAGCATTATGTCTTAAGTAATCTGTTGCCATCAATTCTATATGGAAATTGTTTTCTGTACCAACGAATTCGAATCCTATACAACGGTAAGATGACGTAATTACTCCACCATTAAACTTAACATAGATACCAGCTTCCATAATCCAATTGCTTTTTCCTGTAAGAGGATTAGTTATACTTGTAAAACTATCATTCATCGGAATTAGATAACCATAAGATGTGCTACCAGCACTTATATTTCCAGACCATTTTGATGCAGATAGGGTAGAACTATTAAAAGATTCATAGAATAAAAAGCCTAGGGATTCTGGGTCTGAAATACTACTTGCTAAAGTATTACCCCAGTAAGCAGAAAAGGTAACTGATTCATCTCCTCCTATAGCTGGTATTTTAAAAAACAATACAGCATATTTTCTAGTTTTGGACCAATCAGCTATCCACATATTTAATACACCAAGACCAGACAATAGTCTAAAATCGGAACCATCATCTTTGGTTAAATTAAAATTAAAATTTTCTGATGTTAAAATTAGTTTAACCACTATATTAGTTACATAAGTAGAAAAAGGATTAGTATAGTATACAGGCTTTCTATACTTATAATCATGTATATTTATAGGATTAGCATAATCTGTCATCAGTAAGTTGGAATCCTCCACCTGACTTTCATATCCATATCGTAATTGGAGCCTATCTCTAAATCTTTAGGAACATAAGTCTTAACATAGACATTTTTATAATTATTAGGATATACATCTTTTATCTCTAGTAATTCTTGTTTATATATAGATTTTATTTGTGGACTTTCTGTATAATAATATGTATATCCATTGTATATATCAAAATCATCTAATTTTACTTGAGAACTATTTCTATTAGAAATTATCTTTACATAAAAATAATTACCAACTGCTCCCGGCAAAGCTGCTTTTTGTCCACCCGCAAAGGTACCATTTGGATCTCTCCACTGTCCATATACATTGCTACCATCCCAATATAGTCTTAATTCACCATCATACATATTTAGTGAACACCATCCACCATTACTCGGCCAATTTGTCCAAGAATCATCAACACCAGCATAAACATAACAAAGATGGGAAGCTGGTGCTGGAGGTATATAAATACACACTCCTATATTATGTCCAGAATAACCTGGTTCTACACTATAAGCGTAGATATATAGATACTCAGCTTTAGTACTGTCTACACCATCACCAGCACCAAAAGTATAACGTACTCTAATATCCAGTAAACCACTACTATCCCTACCAACTATAAGTCTATCCTTCGTGTCTATAAAAGAATCTTGGGTACCACCATTATCTGATGTTAATATCAATTTTTTATCTGTTGTATTCACATAAACTCTATTTGTGGCGGGGTAAGACAACCAATTTCCCCAAAGAAGCCTATTAGGTATACTACTTACCTGGTCAAAAGAATCATCAGAAAAAAATACTTGATTAGGATCTGTTACAAATTCTGGATATCTTTCTATAGGTTCCTGACGTCTCAACACTATCCTTAACTGATAATATTGATCCTCTGGAGCAAGAAAACCATTTATAGCTATCTTTTTCCAAGATAGGGTTGACCAGACAGTATCGATGGCAACTGGCATTTTTCGTGCGTAATTGGAATGATAATATGGTTGATATAATAATCCAGGAGAAGACACATAACTAGGTCTGTATTCCACATCTATTCTACGATTTTCTTTTGATATAAACCGCATAACAACACCGCCCAAGCCATCCATAGTAGAACAGGTAACCCATACCCCGCCAAGGGTAGGGGTCATTCTAATTGGATAATCGACAGTTATTCTAAAATCATAGGTACCCTTCTTTTCTCCAGCTATATAAAGGCGTCCAACTGTCATATCTTCTATCGTCCATATAGTTTCACTACCATCATCATCCAAAACTATATAATCTATACGAGCTTCAGCAACCCCCTCTATAAAATATTCTGGAAGATATATACCATTATACTTTAATCTATGTAAATCTTTTCCATTAGCAAATATCAAATTGCCATCTGGCATAACAGCTATTCCACCAAGATCATAGTTAGTATCTTCGTTTACAAAATTGACTTTAATATCCCCAGCGGTATCTACTCTATAAATAGCATCTGTGGAGGGTCTTGTATACCAAACACTTCTATTGTTATAATCAACATCTATCTTATCTATTTCTTCAGTTATTGTAAACCACTTAAAAGTATTGTTCAAATTTACATCAAAATAAGCAAGAAAATATCCTGTTGAATGAACAAAATCTCCAGAATGAGAAGACTGGCAATAAAAATAAATCCACATACCACCAGTAATATCTAGTTTTAACTCTCTCCAAACAAAATTAACAGGAATAGCAGCGGTAGATTGATAAGACAATCTATACGTCAAAGAAGTGGTTCCTAAGTTATTAAATAAATATAATTCAGCAGTACTATAATAATGATTATAGGTATGTGCAGCATAACCAGCCCATCTTTCTGTTATCTGGTCATAAACAACTCTATAATCTTTCCAAGCACTATATTGGGAACAAGATAAAAACGACCAAGAACTCGTTTCTTTTATAGCCTGAGTATTTAACCAACGATCTCTATAGCATAATAGAGAATTGCTACTAGCAACTGGAACATTTATTAATTCTCTAAACACCATATAAGGTGTGGGCTTGGTATTACTACTTCTAACCTCTATGGTTTCTGTAGCGTCACTTTTATCAGTTTTTATATTACCAGCGGTTCCTACATTGTCTATAACAAATCTACAATACGTATTATTTTTATCGAAGATCTTGGTTAAATAGTAGTCACTATAGAGTCTACTAGCATATTTATTAGCTGAATCATCAACTCCCATAAGACGAAGTAATCCAGTAACGTTATGTAAACCAGTAGTATAACCAGAATTAAAATTAGTAGTATCAGCAATGAGGCTCGATGAGTCTAAAGATTTTATCCATGGACCATTACTACTATCTGATATATACATAACTTCATCCACAGGAGAAAAAGTAGGTTCTAAATTTACAAAAGCATCAGTTTTTATTGGTCCGCTATTATAAATAGGAATCGTTTTTATAACTGGAGCACTTCCTCGTGCAGTTTCGACGGATTCCATAGTTTGATGTCCATCTACACCAAAATCTACCACAGTATCGTTATTCAATGCTCTAAATCCATAAACCATTCCGGAGGCTGTGGGAACACCAAAAGTGCCCGATAAAGTGTGGTTAATTCTTATATATCTAGGAGCAAAAATAGAGCCTGTTATAGATGTGTAGAAAACACCATCACCATAAGAGAATGTACTTAATAATTCGTAAGAATCAAAACTTTCATTTTTATAATAAAACTTTATACCAGAGGCTACAGCTGATGGTGTGGCATTGCTAGCTATGAATTTATATTCAAAACGATCAAGATGTATTCTATGTCCAAAATCAAAATCCACGGCAAGTTTTTCTGAAGAATTCAAACTTAATCTTGCAGTAGTGCTATAATCCGATAATGAATAGAGGTCATTAAAAGCTATAGCTTTACTACCAGATATTGTGCTTACCTCCCACAGAGCTCCTGACAAAACATTATACTGCATATTAAACTCCTATATCCCAGCTAGCTAAAATTTGTGCCGTTCTTTTTTCTTCTCCAGTAAGTTCTTTAGGCAACAAAACTTTTACCCAAATGGGGACACTTTCTCCTGCTGGCACATCGTCGAAGAAGAATGGTAGTCCTGTGCTTCCTACTTTATTGTAGGTTACATTATCTTTGGAAATCTCAATAAGACTACTAGGTTTCAATAACGAACGAGCTGTATTTCTAGGATCATCTGACATATAATCTGAATAGTCTGTCTTAGCATAGTTGTGTATTTTGAGTCTACAAATAACACCATCCACTGCAGAGGATAAGTAATCAAATCCTTGTATCTTTTGTACCAATAATCCCTGACCTCCTAGTACAAAACTAAAGTGTTTGTCATCGCTAACATTCCAAGTAGTATATGACTTTGCAATTACATGATTGTTTATATAAAACCTAATAGTGCTTCCATCAGAAGATATTCCAGCACCATCATTTGAAAATACAAAAGCCATATGAAATATTCTCTCTATAGCAGAGAAATTAAAACCACTAACTATAAATATATTAAAATCTTTCAATACATTACCAAAGTATATTTCTAATCCTTTAGCAGATATTGCTGCTCCAAAAACATCATTTGCTACATTACCAAAATGAAATAATGTTCTATATTTAAAATCATAATATCTATCTGTTCCATCCCAATTCCAATCAGGTCTAATCCAAAATTCTAAGGCTCCAGAATGAAAATCTATCTCTCCTAATGGCAACTTCATCATATCATTAGCATGAAGATATAATCCTTGCTGCCCTGGATAACATCCATGTAGAAAATGATTTCTTTTTATATATAGTCCTTCAAAATTTAATTGTAATGGATTACCTTTTCCTCTAAAAACAAAGCCAACTGTTCCCCAATTTATAGAATATAATCTTCTTGGATCTCGTCCTGTAATATTAGCTAACTCTGTGTATATAACTTCATCCGCATATAAAAATGTTAAACTTATATTATTCCAGCCACTTTTTAATACACCACTAAAAGTTGTCATATTCCAACGATGAATTACAGGATAATGTTGAGAAGTATAATCTTTTCCGCCCAAATAAAAATAACCATATCCAAGATCTATATTATCCACATCATCTATATAAAGAGATATTCCCATACCATCTCTCCAAGAAGCTACATCATCCCAACCAAAATGATCGCCTTCAATAAATCTTATATGTTCTGTAGCTGTTGACGCTGGATAACTTATCTTTAATGAACGGTCCACTAAACCATAAGTAATTTTATTATAATCATAGCTAAGTTCACTAACAACTGATCTCCACATCCAGGGGTATTCCACTGGATTAGGTTTTGTACCCAATTCGTCTGGAGACGCTTGTATAATTACATGTTTGAGAAAGTCTGGTGTGCCTCTATAAGGATGTTGGTAATCAGGAACCAAAGGAAAATGAGTAGCAGTATTTCTCTTTATCACTACCCATTTAGATAGTCTTGGGGCTTCTCCCCATTCACTAAATGTTACTTTATGAGGATCAGAAAGATTACTATTTGACCATGCAAAATTACTATCACTATTATCCCAATCTATTTCAAGATTCTCTGTATCTATCCCAACCATAGAATGCCCTTCTATAAAGAATGGTTGTTGTAAATCTATAGCTATTATAGGTGTGTCTTCACTATTTATAACTGTAAAACCATAATATTTATAAATTTCTATCTCTCTTATTACAGCCCCATGCCAGAAATTATAACCCTTTTCATTACCTGTCCAAATAAAACGATCTATAGCTTTGTAGGCATCTACATATAATCGCACCACCTTAGCGTATACTGGAGCAGGTAGATCGTGTGTTCTTGTAAAACCTGTGTTACCAGTTATAGTAAATACAGTAGAAAAGGCTATTCCATCGGTAGAAACTTGTATTTTATAATCTGTTATTATGTTATTAGTATCTGAGCTATCGTATCCATGATAGATTTTAAATCTAAAAATAGGTTCCACTTCATTAAAATATATCAAAAGATATGGATTGTTTTCTTCCCCAGATCCCCAACATTGACTAAAGTCTCCTTCTGGAATAATACCATTAACAGCATTTTCAGGTATCATGCTTCCAACATAGCTGGAACCACTAGCTGTAGCTCCGAGAGCTATATTTTCAGCATTAGCATAACTTGTACAAGCCGTTCCCAAAGAGGTCCAATAGTTATTATACTGTCCGACTTCATTTCTTTGTGTGGAAACGTCAGAATATACCCCAGCACTTATTATGGTTTTTGTAACTCCATCGCCATTTAGCATTTTAATCTTAAGCCATCTAGCATCTTGATAAGTACTATGTATAGGCTCGGCTTTGACTACAACAAAATTATCCCACCAAACTTTTATACGTGGATAAGAAGTTGTATCACTAAGTGTTTGTAAGTTTAATTGTGACATAGGGCTAAATACAGTCTTCATTTGATAAGCAGCTATCAAAACAAAAGAATCAAAACCAGATTCAGCAGTCTTTGTATAGATCTTAAATATTGCTCCAGCTCTTTCCATCCTCATACTACCAGTATTTGCATTGGTCCATGTAGCCATAATTTTTGTCCATGAGGCATTATTATCTTTTACCCAAAATATATACTGGTTGCCACCGTCTTTATAGCAACGTTCAAACCTAACTTTATTATTTTCATTATCTATATCTTCTACTTGAATACGTGCTTCCCATATGTTGTTCAAAGGATATGTACTACCTAAATCATAATCTATATAAAAATCAAAGTCACCATTAAAATAAAAATTAGATCTAGCCTTAGCGTATTCTTGACCAACGCCTGGAGAGCATGCTTGATAAAATTTTCCGTCTATAATATATGAGGAAGCTTTGGTCGTGTCTAGCTTAGTCCAATTCTTAGGATAGTCATAATTCTGCCCTTCAAAATCTGTATTCAATTCACGTTCTTCTTGTGTCAATAAAAAAGCTTCCATAGGGTCTGCTACATCTTTATTAGAATATAGTACATTTTTAGTCAATGAAAAATCATAAGCAGTATCCACGGGAAAACTTCTTATTATTTCTATATCATGTCTTTGTCCAAAATCTATGGCAAGATAAGTATAATACTGTGCACTCCATACACTAAATGGTTCATGATAACTATAACTATTATCAAACATAACATCCGCATACATCTGTACCCCATAATTTATATTATCAGAGCTATCATATATTACCATGGTATAATAACGTTCATATTGTTTAATAGGTACGGCTTTACACAATGTATAATAATAACTAGTATAGTTACAACGGGCACCGCCCTTAGTATAATCAGAAGATATTCTAACTTCTTCCATCCAACCATCCAAATTTTGTCCCATAACTATATCTAAACCGGAATAAAGTACAGCATCATCCGTATAGCTACTACTACCACTTAGAAATACTTGATGTCCATTTCTTAATAAAACTATATATGACGCACTATTTTCTGGACCTCTAGTTAGTAAAAAGTGGTACCATCTATGTAAATCTGGATAGAAAGCCCAATCCATAATCATTCGACAGACATTAGAACTATTTATATAGAATCTCCATCTATATCCACCAGACACACGTTCTATAGTAAATGCCCAGGAACATGGAGCTGTAATAACTGTACTATCAATTAGTGGGTGATTATTATCCCAACATTTAAATAGAAATATTTTATCCCCATCATTAACTGGAAGAGTATTAAATTTTATGAAAAAGTCAAAAGTAAATCTTTTTGTATCAAAATAAAAACCTTCTTTAACTATATTACACTTAGGACTATTATTATAGGCAACTAGAAGTTTTTCTCCAGAAAAACCGCTGAATTTGACTGAACTATTATGTAGAATATGATTAGCAGATATTTTATCGCATTGAAAATCGAAATCAGATACCCACCCTGTGGCTCTTCCTACTGATGTATTATATTGAGCATCATTATTACAACCTGAACCAACACCAATTTTGTATGCTTGCCAAGTTACATTACTATTCAAACCAAAATCAGCTACCTTAGTAGAGCCACCAAAACTATCAGTCCAAACATAACAGTGATAATTACCAAGACCATCACTTGTAAATCTACAGTAATAAATACTTGCTCTGGTATTTAAAGTGGTATAAGCATCAGCACCATCTGTGTAATCATTTCTTATTCCTATACCAATATTATCTCTTTTTAAAATTATCTGTGCTCCGGTAAAATATTTTTGCCAGGTATAATAATAAGATTGGTTATTAACATGTCGTCCTAGCAATCCTACAGCTACACCAATAGTATTTCCAGTATCATCCGCACCAGAATATGTTTTAAAAGTATTGGTTTGAAAAGTGAAATCAAAGACAAATGCAAAACCCTCATCTAAAGGATAATCTTGTGTAGTATATATTCTAGGAATCTTATAACCTGAAGCATCACAGGAATTACATACTGCAGTATCATAAAGATATGCCCATCCATTAGGACCTATTCCACTAGTACAGGTAAAATAGGAAAGATTGTCTGAATTAACTCCCCAGTCCGAATCTGCTTTATCAGATTCAAAATTATCGAATTGTCCTATGGTAATCTTACCAAGAGCTAGTGGAGTCAAATCGGAAATAAGCATAAATCTTACTGGAGAAGTTCCTATAGCGGTTGAAGTTCCAACAGTATTCCATACATTACTATCCCAAGCGTAACAAGTGGTTGTTTCTCCTAATCTTACTAATTTTAATTTAAGTCCTGTTGTAGCTGATGTAGTTTTAGTAGTAAGATTGATCCAACCATTGGTTCCAAAAGATTGTCCTATAAATACATGAACAGCACTACTAGTATACGTTCTACCTATTCTAACTATTTTGCTATCATTTGTAATAGCAGCTAAATAACAACCCCATCCCTGACCGCTATAAGCATTTACAATATCTAGATCAACCCTCACATCGAAATTATTATAAAAATAAGAGACTGTTTGTGCTTGACCGATAATTCCTGAATTTGTTATACATAACTTACCATTAGAAATAGATGCCCCCACTAACGATGTCCAAGTAGAAGGATCTGGAGCTATACCAGAAAATGTTTCTATGACTGGAACACAATCTGAAAAATCTTGTATAAAATCATAATATACAGACGAATAACCTTCATCACAATATATACCACTTCCTACAACAGATATATTATGTTCATAGTAACTAACATCTACTATTGAATCCGTCTGATAAGTATCTCCGGTACCATGCAAACAAAATGCAGTAGAGCTGTCTATACCAGCTTTGTCCGAACTATTTTCGTATTCAAGTAGATAATCATGGTATAACACTATTCTATCTATTTCTTGGACAGCTGGTAATTTAAAACCTATCTCGTTATTTCCTTTTAGAACATAGTAACTACCATCTACAATATTATTCTGTAAATGCGGGGCTGTGTCTGTGTTTCCAGTTGCGAATGTATCTTGATTTTTCTGATGATAAAACTGAATATTACTTATTTCGCTACCATTATAATAAATTTGTATTTCTCTTATATTTGTTACTATGCGTGGGTCATAGAATCCAATTTTCCACCACTGACTTCTTTTTAACACTGGTAGATTTATTGTTGTTATAGCTGCTGCTGGCAAATTAGAAAAATTTATATTTTTACCATCTGTAATTTGTCCCCAATATCTCCAAGAGTACTCTCTATCATGAGAATACCAAACTTGGGCACCTTCTAATAAGTTATTTAATTTATAAACTGGACAATTTATGGCTACATTTTTTTGATAATTAAGAAGAGGGTAATCTTCATGTTTTCTATAATATGCATCTGCACCGATAAGTGGATTAGTTATAGATTCTTCATTATCCATTAAACTAAAAAATGCTATGCCTTCATCTATAAGTTCATCATTGGCTATATCTACATATAAGTCGTATGGTCTATTGTAAATATTCTTAAATTGAATTACTTGTGGAGTATTCTCTGCTCCCATTTTAGCTTCAATTGGTAAAAACGTGTGCTGGCAGCCCTTGCTTCCCATGAATACATCATCATAACTTACATTCACCGTTACATCACTAAGAGTAACTTCTGTTATAGGAGTTATAATTATATTTATGTATTGTGGTGTGTCACCAATAAAAGAATTTAACCCTGTATCAGTTTCTGTAGTCTCCGCTGGCCACCAATAATCGCCATAATCAGAATACATTATATCTACAGAGCCACCTAAAGAAGACTTTATATTTTCAACTACACAAAAAACCTCAAACTCACATATTTTTGTAGATTGGTGATTAGTACAGTACAATCTAAAACCCTTTGCTTTTATAGCAGGCCATTCATAAGTTATCGTAGTCCAATCTATATTTGTAGCTTGAATGTATTGTCTATTATTTATTATTTTGCCTTGAGCGTAATATTGTATTCCCCCTAAGGCATCAAAATAATAAGCTAAGTTTCCACCACCCATAGGACCATCGAAACTGATTTCCTCAGATAAAATTTCTGTTATAGCTTGTCCAATACATGGATTTTTAGCTAGAAAAAGGTTTAAATTGGACCAGCGTAACTCATCTTCGGGAGTATAGGTTAGTCCATCAAGAGTTATGCTATTCCAAGGTGTTTCGGTCCCATCCGTTTTTTCTGGAATCAATTCGAATCTAGGATCATCAGCATTTCCTTCGGTATAATATGCTCCCCTATAGACTGATAAAGCAAAGCTCCTAAAATTATATCTTTCTTTAAAATAAATAGTAGTACTATTAATTGGTTTATCTTTTCCAAATGGAAATATTAATGTAAATGCTATAGGATCGTCTTCAAAATCTTGTACTGCAAAGGGAGAATTCATACCAGCAAGTGCATAAACAGCCAACCATTCGCTATCTCCATTTACGGAAAAATATTTGGCTCCATTTAATACTACCCCCTTTCCTCCATTCTTCTTATGAACACATGCCTCATATGAACTATAACTAGTTGCATAGTTTACAGTGAATGTGTCTGCTGCGAGACCATCAGGAACCGTTTTTATACCATCGTTCAAACAATCTTTACCATAATAAAGATTGGGATGATTATAAAAGGCTTTTAAAAGAGGTCTATATCTGACTATATAACCAGTGGTGTGATCCTCACCAAACAAATCTACTTCCCAATTTACATCTAAACATCTAGCAATATTGTATACCAAGCCTTCTTCTTCAGACTTACCTACAATATTCATATCAACAATATTTATTCTATGTCCCAAATCAACATCTAAAGATAGTCTATTTTGAATTTGACCGCTCCTAGCATAAAGTAAAAGCCCAGATGATCCCTGACCACTTGGTTGTCTAACCTCAAGTATTCCAGAAGCTTTTCCTGGTACTTGATAATATAGTGCATCTACTTCATTACCAGAAGCACTTTTACTACGGTATATATTAGCATTATAAACACCAATAAGATCACCCTTATTTAAAAATATATCACAATCAATCTCAACATACTCTTGTATAGCTGAATAAAGTTTTCCAGCTTCTATTTGTCTATTAGGTATGGCAAGTTCTATAGATAAGACTTTAATATTACCACTTTTTTGCGGTCTAAAAAACATGATTTTAGCATTGGTCAATTGACTATTCTTTCTTTTAGCATCTAAAGTTCCTCGTTGTTCCCAACCTCCACCATCAAATTGGTCTAAAGTAATTCCAGCGAATACTTTAGTTATTCTACCACTAGCATTTATGGGGTGTGTAAAATCTATAATGGTCTTTCCAGCATTATTAATTTGATCATAATACCTATTTATTAATCCAGCTTCGTCCCCCTCACCCTCTCTAACATCTTTAGATGGCGTCCCTAATCCGGATGATAACCAGTCCCTCCTACCACCTTCAATATTATACATAAAAGGATCAAAATAGAATTCAGTCTTGTCATTGGCATCCAAAAGTGCATATATCAAATGTGTTTTAATTTTAAATGAAGAGAATGGAAGAAAACCAGATGCTGGATAGCTCCCAACATATCTTGTTGAAATATCTTCTCCAGAACTATTATAAAAATTTAAATCTCTAGCTAATTGTGTATCTCCAATTGTTACTATACTGTCTATAGCATACGTTCCTGAATATATTATAAACTCCCCTTTATCAGTGTAGGTTACTTCACATTCAGCATATCCTCCTATATCTAATTTAGATAATTCTTTGGCTATAAACTTAGCTACTCTTCTTCCAGGATAACTTTGAAAGGGTTCTAGAACAATGTTTTCATTTCCATAATCATTTATATTTATTAGAAGGACGTCATTTACTCCTTTTTCTACACTATAAAATTTATCTTCAGCATATTCGTGTGCTGTGCCTTCAAAAACATATACTGATAAAGCCTTGGATTTGCAATATCCTCTTTCACCTATACCAGGGCAGTTGTGTTCATATCTAGTATAATAATCACATGATACATTTAAACATTTATACTCATCGATTGATAAAATTTCAATAGCTCTAATATAAAACTCATCCCCATCACGCCCGTCTTGTACAATTGGGTATATTCGTAAATCATTAATATCCCCTTGCCACCATTGAGAATCAGTCATATTTATAAAGTAAGTATGCCATTCTGTGTCATTATGTATTTTAAAATCATATTGCTTGTCTGAAGCCCAGCTAGGATTAGCTAGAGTTCGCCACATCACGCGTCCGTAAGCAGGAATGACCTGAGTTCCTACACGTGGTACCATGTTTAATTTCATAACGATACGAATTGTATAGAAATCTTCTGCAGCCACCGGTCTAAAAGAATTAAGTTTACCAATAACGGCTGAATCTCCATATAAAGTACCAAAAAGAAAATTATTCCAACAACCGTATGTATGGATGCCATTGAAATATTCCCAGCCATCCACTTCACCATCTTTAGAAAAATCAGCTTCAAACCCAATGTTAGAGTCATATAAACATTTTGAGGAAGCAGTAATACTACCATCATAATTCATAAAATTATGGCTCATTTAGTGGAAACCTCTTTATCTCACAATTATTATATATAGATTTAGGACAGCTGCCATTTCCATCATATCCATTACATTTTCCACAATAAAAGAAGAATTTGTTTTGGAGAATATTAGTATTACTTGCTACCATATCTTTGACCACAAGCATTAACATTCTTTGTGTTAAATCTTTACGTAAAGCTTTCTCCAGTTCTTTATACGTATATTTATATTTTGCATGACAATCATAGCATTCATAAACTAAATACTTACCTATAATTTCATCAACTTTATCAAAAATATTGGTAGCATCTGCAGTGACTGCTATAGTATAATCATCTATGGTGGATGCTGGAGAAAACATTAATGTTCCACCACAAATTTCGCATTCTATTTTATTAGCTATACCATTTATCATTACTATAATTCCTTGTGGATATTATTTATGAATATTTATCTGTATTCATCCCTGTTACAACACCTGTCTGTTGCCCTGCAATAGAATCTCTTTGTCCTAAAAATCCTAGAACATTGAATAAACCATTATAATAATGCAATCTTCCCCAGCCAGCATATGCCATACCAGTTTCCCACGTAGTTTCTATGTCTCCTTCAGTATTAAGTCCTCCTCCATGTGCATGCCTTTCATGCACCCAACCCACCTTATAGACATTCATTATCCCACCAAAATAATAGCATCTCGTCCTAAAAAAATTATCAGACCATATGAAATAATGACCTCCTGGGGTAATAAATTCCCCATCTTGATTCAACATGTTTTTATATTCATTGTGATCCCAATCTATCTTTTTATATGTCAATGCTAAACTACTAGCACGCATCATAGGAGCATTTATCTGTTTCAACCATCCCTCTACTCCTGGATGATTCACACCTACATAATTCAATGTATCATGATCATCCTGATTAAAAAACTCTTCATGTAATTCACGCTGAGGTTCAAGCTCTTTCTCTTTTAAATTATCCATAGTGATATCAAGTTTTTCATCTGTTCTATATATTTTAGTAAAGCCCACCATATTTAATTTGGATATAACTTTTCCTCCCTCTTCAAAATTAGTTAGTTCATCATCCAAAAATGTTCCATCTTCATGAGAAGAGTATGTTTTCTCAAATGTATCCTCAAAAGGAAAGTATTGTCCTGCATTTTTCATATCTCTATCATAAGATCTATATAATTTTGAGTCTGGACCATCAGCGTTTGTTTCTGGAAGTGAACCTATTCCAGCATAGTATCTTCTTTCCCAAACTGTCAACTCTTCTTCTGCTCTAACATATTTACCTATTTGTGCAGTAATACTTGTTAAGTTAAGGACTTCAGTAGGATATGCAGTCAAACGAACTATAAAATATCCTATTGAACTAACCATTCTATCTGGAGTTCTTGGTAACTCAAACTCCATTTTAAATTCTGTAAGTCCAGTAATTGAAATATCTCTTCCAGTTACATAACTCATTGAATCAACTGCTCTACCATCTTCAGGCCATACCGGAAAACCATTCTCGTCAAGCACTGTAAGCTTACCTTCTCCTTCAATAACTTCAATACCGGGCATAGAATATATAGCTATACTTTCATTTCCATCCTCATCTAAAAGAGGAGCTTTTCCCCAATATCCAGAAACTTCAATAAGCAAAGGAACTCCAGTAATATCCTCCTCAGTATCTATTTCCCAATAGCCTGAGAAAGATTCTAACGTTTTATCTCCCATGTAACCACTTGTAAGTAGCGGAGGACCCACATCAGAAAGTTCTATTGGAAGATATTTAAGTCTATTACGTGCTATAAAAGCTATTAAACCACGATTATAATAAAGATAAACATCTTCTCCTGTGAAGATGCTTTTTCCAAGATATGCCTTACGCTCCTCATTAGGTTCAGCTGAAGCATTAGCGTCAAACAAAGTATTAAAATCATGTAGCCACTGTGTTCCTTCAGTGTGTACATATAGACCATTTAATCCTGCTCCGTTATTTGCTAATTCATAAATATTACCGCCCTCTCCCTCACCATCTCCACCAGAAGCCCCTTCCTCTCCTGTAGTTGCTTCATCTTTCCATTCCACATTTTCAGCGGAGTAGTCATCATATAAGAGTTTAAAATATCTAGGATATTTACCATCTATAGCTATACTAGGATAAATAGATGCGTCGGAATCATCCGTATCCCCTCCACTCTTACTACTCTTTTTAGGAGGTTCAAATATTAGTATATGACTTCCTTCATCAGTTATTAGTCTATGTTCTACCTTATTATAGTCGAAGTAATATTCTGGTCTTGAAAGATCTAAAAATCTGAACTGCCCGAGAGAAGAGTCTTTGTTTCGTTCTAAAGGTTTCCAAAATTCTGGCCAAGCCCACACATGACTAGTATTTTTAAAACCATATCGTATAACACGTGTCATTTGTCCACTACCCATTACAGGATATGGGTACATACAATTACCATGGTAAACTGGTTCTATAATCTCATCAAATCTGTATCTTTCTTTTGAAACTTGCTCACTAATAAATTCAGATACATAGTTACTCAACATTGAAAAATGGGAAAATGGTTCATGTAGAGGAGTTGCCTCATCAGGATTTGCAAAAGGATTTAGATCTGCAAATAAATCTTCTTTATCAAATACCATTGGCATATATTCAAAAGAGGTTCTAGGAGGTTGAACGGAAAAATCAATAAAGCTGGCGAAATCTCTAGTAACATATCTTTCAACAAAGGCTCTACCTTTATTACCAAATGGTGGTAAAGCCCAGCTCATAAAAGAGTAATACCATTTATCCACTTTAGCTTTTTTGTTCCCATAACCAACAAAGCGTTGTGTGTCTCCAGCCATACTATAATGATAATACCAAGGTGTACCGCAAGACGACGCCCAGTTTCCACCGGTAGTAACCCAAGCATTAAATCTATCTGCAATAACATAACGCCATCCAGCAAACCCCATGACAGCTAAATTAGGAGAAGCTTCACTTATTGGCATGGTGCATTCAGCTGCTCCATTTTGAATATTATAAAATTCAACAGTTGTACAGTTTTTAAAAGGGAACCACATTGGACCTATACAATTTCCTGGTGCACATTCATGATCCCCACATTTAGCCGTTCTCGAATGTACTGCAGGAGTTGAATTGGAATTCACTACGGGAGCTCCTCGCCAAGTAAAGAATCCATAAGCTGGTTCCAAATCATATGAAGCGGCATCTACAGAGTATCTGTAAAATATATCTACGCTACGACAACCACCATTATAGCCTTGAAGTAAAAGTTTAGTAGAAACAGCTGCTTGTACTCTCTTTTTTTCATCAGAAATATATGCCATAACTTTCATCGAGCCTCTAGTTTGGAGACCTCCAACCTCAGCTATCTGGAATGCATTTTCATTCTCAGTATGCATAACCTGATATGGGGACTGAGCAAACATATTTAATCCCCACTCAGTTCCCATATTATAAGGCCACACCACTTTTTCACCCATAAAAGTATCTATTCTTTGATAAGCATATTCTATAGATAATGTCCAATCTTTATTGAAAAAAGGTAATGGTTCCGGAGCTTTTAATAGAAAGGCATTAGGAGGTATAGCACGTCTTATTATCTCAGCATTTCTATCTATAGATATTCCTGGAGATAGAAGTGTTTCTGGATATACAACTTCTAGAGTAATACTAGAGGCATTTGAGCCACACATGTACACAGGGTCTTTTGAATCTTTAGCAGAATTAAGACTTATCGTTGCTTTAGTTATTGCAAAAGGCCATAAATAAGAAATTTCATTATTATCTATTTCTCCCCAAATATATCCAGTAGCACCTACTTGAACCCACTTCTGAACATTCTCATCTTTTTCTGTATACTCATTAATACAATATGCATAATAAGCTATATCCATAACGGTACCGTACTCATATAATGCATAAGTAGAAAAAACCGTTTGAACTTCTCCTAAAGTAGTGTGTACATATCCAGATATATTATAAAAACTTGGATAGTAAAAATTAGGAAAATAATTATACCATATATCTCCTTCATGTGTGTGTTCTGCACTTTTTTGTTCTATGAGTCCAGCCCAATATCTACTCTTAACTTTGACTTTTCTATAGCTATATTGTGGTAGATCTCCATCTTTCCATTTACATACTACATATAATTCATTAAGTTCATTAAGTTTAAGGGTAACTCTACTAACTTCAAAAAATCCATAATTATCAGCCGAAGAGAAAAATATAGCAGTAGCTTCTTCTTCTAGACGTTTTATAAGAGATGCCATAGATTCAGAAAAGTCTCTTAGTTTAGTCTTGGGAATTTGATTAGCTCTTACATAAGTATTCATATATCCAAAAGCTTCTGCTGATATATTTGAAGTAATAGTTTTATTTATAACATAAACTGTTTTTTTAAGAACTGCTCTTCCTACTACAGATATTAGTGGATCTTCCATAAGATTAGAATCATGATAACAATAATCTTTTTGGTTTTCATCAGAACAGGCTAAAATAGACCATGGGTCTATAGTAGCATATGGATATATTACTAAAATATCTGGAGTATAGTTTGAAGTGGCTTCCAATTCTCTAGCTAATGTAGGAAAAGATGCTTTAATTCCTTCTGCATGAGTACCTGTATTTGTATTTAATGCAGGATAAGTGTAATCTTTTTTTGTAATATATGTTGCTACATCGAATTCACGCATATTGAGAGGTGCAGGCATACACATATGATGAAGTTTGCCTTCCATAATACGCATGTTCGGATCGTGTATAGCTGCATCCTCTTTCCATTTTGTAAATGTATATATATCAGCTGTAGATTCATCTGCTGAACCGCCTCTTGTTGGACCAGGCTTTTGTAGATAATAAGCATCATATTCAGCTTGATTATACCAATTTGATGCCCAAAAACGTAATTCAAATATTTGATCGGCGGTTATACTCATACCATCACGCATTCTATTATCTATACAATAAATCCATTTACCTGAATAACAAGGACATTCAGGTTTTGCTCCATTACAGACTATGCCCCCATAAGGAGCCCACACACCAGTTAGTAACCAAGGCAATCCTTCAGTCCATTCATCTTTTATATTCTTATAATCATTACAACCACTATCTTTACATTTACAATAAGATTCGTCGCTCATCTGTATACAAAACATACTTGGATCAGCACCTATATAATCAACTATAAAAAATGCTGGACTGGTGGCTTCCCAATGTGCACATTTTTGATACATAGACATAGAGTTATACATTTGAAAAATAAATGGCAGTCTAACTTCCATCTTAGTTAGAGGATCAGCTTTGGAACCATCATGTAGTGGTCTTTTTTCATCAGGAAGCCAATTAACACTCGAATCGAAAGGTTTCCCAGGTTTATCAGAGCCATGGAAGGGTCGCGGTTGTATGGCTCCAAAACCCATTTGTTGAGGTCTATAATGTCGGCAGACGGGCATCACATTATATACATCTTCTATTCTACTAAATGGTCCTTTATCACCCCGCCCCATACCCCAGCCGTCGCATTGCCCTACTCCATTATCATCCGGATTATAGCCTTTGATTTCATCTGGATTAAGAGGTCTATACAATAGAGTTTTTGTTTCTGTTGTTATTTGTCTTCCAAGACCACTCTTTTCAATACACGGAGCTATACATACAAACTGTTCTAGATTATCATCATCAGAGGCTTTGTACTGACTGCACCAGCTTCGTCTTCCAAGTCTATCACAACCGCCCTCTATACCATATCCTGAGGGCTGTACACTACCATCAGGAGCGTCCACTGTACATTTTAGAGCTGCTCCATCCCAATGTTCACATACTGCAGATAAACCCTTTACCCAATATTGGCAAGACGCTGTTTGTTTTTGATAATTAACAATTTTTTCAGTCTTACCACCACTAAAAGAATCCATTTCACCAGGAACAAATCTTCTCATACCTGAAAGTATATCCGAATAATTAGCTCTGGAATCTGGTTGGTAGTATTCCCACCATTGTGACATTAAGTCTATAGGATCAGTCATTAGATAATATCCTTAATTTCCATTTTCATTCTACCAGTATGTTCGTCAACAGTATATAATACTTTACTATTCCCTTCATAATAACCTATACTACGAGATTCTATTTGAAAACTTTCTGGAATACTTGGGATAACAGAAGCTTGCTTCTTTTGATAGTATTCTTTCTTATTATCAATATTCCACTCTCTCCCGTCATAACGCAAAGTTAAACGTACAATATCCTGTTTAGGTACTTCAGTCCATTCCATTTGATTCTCATTAATTACACAGCCGTTAGACAGCTCTACTTCCCAGCCGCGAAAATGATTCATATTAGTGTCCATTTAGTTGTTTTTCTCTCCCTTTTTATTAGATTGTTTGAGGCTATAATTATCGGAAGCCCAACCTGTACCTTTTAAATGAAAAGCCGGTGTGGACATAGCCTTCTTCATCTGAAGTCCGCATTTATCACATACCGGCTCTTGTTCGTTTAATTTAAGAAATACTTCCTTTACGTAACCACAGCTACAAATTATATCATATAATGGCATATTGTGCCCTCCTTTTCCTTGATATTCTTTTTAAAACCTTGACCTTATAAATGTTATACTATAAACATATGATGATGCTTTGTCAATTAGCTGTAGTCAAAAAAGATACGATAATTAATTGTACTATTGGCACCAACTTCGCTGGCTCCAAGTTTAATATTCAAGAAAATAGGATCTGAAGTCATACCCATAAAACCGCTAGCTCCAATAGTCTGACTTGCATCAGCATCAGCAACAACAGATAGATTAAGTTTGGTAGCATATAGGTATGAAGGGGGAGTATTGCTGGCGATATCTGCAGCAGCTACGTTAGCTCTCCATTCCAAACCACTTACTGGAGCTGAACCAGCTTTCTGCCCAGGTCCCACAGTACCAAATCTGAAAAATGTATCTGAGTTATTCATATTGTGATGTGAAAATGTACCATGGCTTTGAAGACCAAATTTAACTGTACTCATCTCAATGGCACCAGAAACAATTTCAAATATGACGGCTTTAACAGGGGCTTCGGTTGACACAGTAACATTGCCATAATTTAGATTGGTAATATCATATGATTTTGGCTGAGGAGGAGTGCAAACAACTTTAAATTGATCTCCAGCTAAAAACATATTATTTCCAGTAAATTTAATATAAAGTCCACGACTTCCTAATCTAGTCCATGAGGATTCACTTGTAGTAATAGGATTGTTACCAGCGTCATCACCACGAGTACTACCCCAAACATATTGGGCATTGCCAGCAGAACCTTGAGTATTAGTTCCGTGGGTATACATAGGATAGGTACACGCTATTGTCCAAGCAGGAGTACCAGCTGGACAATGACTAAAGACAGCATCAGTGAATTTAACTCTGAGCCCTTTAGTACCTATCACATAAAAGAAATCTGGATAAAGCAATTCAACAGCAGCACCACTATTATCAGCATTACCAGTAGATGTCCAGGATATCTTGGGCACGTTACCGGTACCACCACCCATAGTAGTACCATTTGTTGTGTCAATATTGATAGTATAAGTTATATCAGAAGCGTTATTAAAAATACCACCAGTAGTAATAGTACCAGTATAAGCATTGGACCCACCCTTAACAGGGGTATTAATGGACCACCCATTTGTAATAACAATAGTGTATTGTTCGTCACAAAATCCATTATACGTTCCAGAAACAGTAATACCACCATTATACTGGTTTAAAGTACCTGTAGCTGGGTTATTATTAGTACCACCAACTTCAGTTTTAGTACCCCAACCAAGTTCGATATGGGCAGTGTTAGTTCCGCTCACCACCGCTGCTCCAGCACTAGAGCCTAGAGTACCAGTATAAAGCTTTAATTGCCCATTTTCCCATACACACTGTGATTGATTATATGTAACTGTACCTTTACCTAAATTATGTAACTTTTCTGTAATATCTCTGGCAACAAAACGAGGATCAAGATTAGTACCACTTGCTAAAGTAATATAGCCTGAATCCCCGTCTAAACTCACATATAACCTATTGTTGCCAGCACCTATATTAAACTTGTCTTTATTGGTACCACCAGTAGCCAGTGAGTAACCACGGACACCAACACCTGCTTGAGTACCACCACCTGTACCAGCAGTACCAGATGCGTCTATAGAATATTCTACCCATCTTGTCACAGCACTCATAAAAATTTCCTCCTAGTTTAAGGTTTATCCTCTATCCTATAATTTAGAATTAGAGGTTCCATCTGGTTGCCAGCAAAATCTTTAGCCCTAACCACCACTTTAAATTCTTTACCATAGAAGTATGCAGCACTATGTGGATAAATTATGGCTGGCATTTCATTATATTCCCAAGCATGAAATCTTCCTACAATGCTTGCTCCAAGATCCACATTAGCTTGTGGTTTACTTTCAAAATCCCAGGCTAGTGAGCTAACTTGAGGGCAACTAGCATAGTTTTCTGCTGTTACCCTGGCGATTATTTTATGTTGAAAACCGTAGTCTATGTTATCTAATAATTCCTGACGATTAGTGTACTCTACTATATAACCGAAGGTTAGATAAAAGTCTTGTTCAAGAGTCTTGTTACATTCATTTTCAGCATGTACTGTAAAAACTGTTGAGCCTTCTATAGAAGCAAAGTTATCGATAGGGTCATAAAACATACGATAACCATCCTCTATACCATAAAAAGTAACCGGCACTCTTATATCGTCAACCATAAAGTAGGTGCCAGATGTCGATATTGGGCACTCATCATCTGTAATATCAACATAAATAAAACCAGAAGCTGTCGTGCATTCACCTACGTCTAAGGAAAAATTGGAGATCTTCAGAGACAAAAGATCAATATCCATTGTAAGCGTTGTTTCTTTTTCAATAGAAGAATATATATCAGTCTCTATATAGCCTACTCTGCCAGGTATAGTTTCTGTTTCACTGTTTAAATAATAGTTTCCAACTGCTGTGCAATATATATCAAAATCTATTTTATTTATATCCAAATCTGCAGAAATAATATCCGTATAGTGCACATCCACACTTCCACTAATAGATGTGACTTCAGTTCTATATCCAAGTTTGAATCCCATTATAGTTGAGTATATATCTCCATAAACTGGAAAACCCACCCAACCAGCAAAACTCACATCTACTATATTATCACGCCAGCCTCTATAAAAATCCTCAAAATCTTCTCCATACTCTGATATAAAACTGTAATCTGAGTAATAAAATGGAATTGGGGTACCACTGGTTGTCAAATTTCCACTAAAGTCTGTGTAATTAACCCACCAGTCTTTTGTAATATCTTTACGTGCTGTGTATTGTGAATTGGCACGAACAGTCTTAAACTCCAACATTTCTCTTCCACCAGTAAAAACAATACGTTTATCTAAGGTCCCTGATACTTGATTGTAACCTGTAGTATATACTACCGGTTTATATAAAATACCACTAGTAATAGTATAATTTGTACTAAATTCTACTAAAGAAGTTACCACACCATCTATTTTAGGAGGCTCAAAAGCTCTATACCCAATTGCTATATTCTTAATACCACTTATAGTATTTAGCTCTTGAAAGTAACTAAAATTAGTGTCTATCTCGTCTGTTGAAACTTCTACTTGTTTATAGACAACAGGCATGGAATAACTACCAATATTATCGGCACTAGCTAATTTTAGCTGAACATTGGTATCTTTATTTCCAGCCAATGATTCAATAAAAGTAATATCAATCCATGTATTGTTAGTACTATCAGGCACAAGTTATCTCCTATGTGTAAGAATAATGGAGAGTCAAAATATAATCATGAACACCATATGATATATTAGTGTCTATTCCATATAGCATAGGTTTAAAAATTAAAAAATCACCATATATAGTACTTTGAAATCTATATACTAAATCAAAATCACCAAAGAAATAATTATATCCAGAATCTATTGTATTTCCTTTTAAGATTCTATTATGTACAGGACCAAACACATAATTTATTGGATCTGGTGGAAAACTTTCTGTAGGAGTCAATTTTGAACCCGTGCTACAATAAGCAACGGCAGAACATCTAACATGATCCCCTTGAATTAATTCATTTATAGTGGTGCTATGAGTTACATCATCCCAAGCAGTCAGCCTACAATTATAAGCTTCTCCAGTAGTTACTTCAAATACTATACTATCATTCACTGTAAAATCAACATTGCTACTTAAAGACCCCCAATTTCTAAATTCGGTTCCCTTTAAAAGTATACCAGAAGAAAGTGTACCAGAAGAAAGTGTACTACTAACAACATTCAACTGATAGCTATTTAGTCCTAACGTATATACATCACTAATATATAACGCTGAAGCATTACCATTAGTATCAAATAAATAAGCTGCTTTATTTCTAGTTGGAGTATTATTATAATTATAAACAAAAAACTGCAATGAAGATAATGCATAGTATGTAGTAGTAAACCCACTTAAACCTGTATTATTTAATATCGTTATTTTATAATATTTATAGAAACCCGCGGTACTAGATAAAAATACTGAAGCTTCTATATCTGTTGTATTCGCACCTGTATATAAAAGAGTCCAACTATCTGTTACCTTCAGTCTACCATGTATAGTATAGTTTCCAAAAAATCGTTTGTGAAAATATGTAGGAGTCGGAGCGATATCATAAGCGTATTGCCCCCTCATAAATATTTTAGTTACTTTATAAGGTTTATCAAAGTCTATTTCAAAGTAACACTCTGTTGTACCTGTAATAACCTTTGCCACCCATGCTATATTATATGTATCCCCAGCTGCAAACGTGGTTATGGTCTCATATATAGCTGTAGTAGCAACGCCTGGGGTAATAATACCACTAGCCAATATATTTGGAAGATAAGCCATATCATCGTTACTATCGGCAGTAGATGAACTATATTCTAATTTTACTCTATACTCCGTAATATTAGCTGGACTTAGTGCTCTATATCCAGTAGCAGTACAACCAACACTGGCTTTCATATAATCATAAAATACGTCATAACTATCTGATGTTCCAGAAACAGAAACCGTAGATGGTAAAGAATATGTATTAAGATCAGTTGTGGTAGAAAATTTGAAATTATAATAATCAGTCGCAGTGGTGCTTTGATATTCTTTTATACGATACATAGACGAGGTATCTTCATACCATGTTCCTAAAGCCCCTTCACCAGGAAGAATATGGGACCTTGTGCCAGCCACAGCAGGACTGTCTATGTTAGGACTAGTAAAGACAACCTTAGAAATATTTTTCCATGCAGCCGCCTGATAAAATTGTGACGTGATGACAACAGCCATATTATATTACCTCCTAACTAGTATACTTCCAGGAAGAATGTTTATCCTTTGGAAGGGGTTGCTTGCTCATTATAATGTCTCCTATCTTTTGAGGAGCTATATTATCTTGTCTTAAAACTATTTTGTATATAATAACTTCTTTTTCTGCTAAGCAATTTACATTTATAAAATGAAAAATACGTGATCCATCCATCCCAAAACTTACTTCTATAGTAGGCATGAATGCTTTGTATTTTGGTATTTCAATAACGTGTCCTGTACTAAGTTCATATCTTAATTGTGATAATCCATTAGGAATTTGATCCCAACCTGTAGTAAATAAATCTTTTCCTAGTCTAATGGAACCATCTGGATAAGTGGCTACAAATCTACATTTATGTGGATTGATAGAAGACACTTTATTATATCGGCCATAAATTGTTCCATCTATGGCGTCTAATCTATTGAAATTTGGAAGTTCTTGTCCTGATGTATTTAATTGTTGCATATCCTTCTCCTTTTATTTATATTCATAACCATACCTTCTATAAAGAAGTGCTCTATACCAAGAGGTATGCCATTCTCTGTCATAATTTGCTTTACAATTACAAGAATTACAAACTGTGATAAGGTTTCTTGGCCCACAATTTTTCTTGTTGTAATCTATGTGATGAAGAACTAAAATATCGGTGCCACCAACACAATAAGGATTTATACATTTATTTCCATCTCTTTCCTTTATGTCGCCTTTATATTCTTTATCTTTCCAGATATCACAATAGGGTTCTATAGAAATACCACCTTTCCAATTATGATTCTTTTCTCCTACTTGTCTCCCACTCTCTAACCACTTAATCTTGGTTTCATTGGAGTGATGTTTTCCATAAAGACAATTCGCTTTTCCAACAAATTTTCCTATTAAAGACTTAGAAATTTTATTTCTAATTTCTAATGGACGTGGCTTGTCAATTCTACTACATGGATGACAGCAATAGTCACTATTTTGATCTATCCTATCGAGATATGCCTCCTCACAGATTTTACAGGATTCCTTTTCAATATATCCATATTTATTGTTAAGGGACCTAAGTGTTCCCTTTTTAGTAAATTTTATTTTTTCCAAATTGGCCCAACAAATTTTCATAAAATCTCCAATAAAATCAATAGATTACGTGTAAAGGTACCTGAACGACAAGCAAGGGAAAACATGGAACGTGGAGCAATCTGTTTCTAGTTTGATATATATGTTGTAATACACCGTAGAATCAGTTATAGTGGAACTGTTATTAAGACCTATACGATGTGTAGTCCCTCTTAAGAAAGCCGCACCATCGTCCAATCCGTTCCAATAAGGATGCCATACTGGTTCCACATAGGTAGTCCTTATGGCATTTATATAACTGTTGTAATTGCTATTTGGGGTGCCTGTCAATAATTCTAAATTAGTGGTACTAAAATCGTTTGAGTCCCACGCTTCCAAATAGAGATCTGAAGTCATATGCCCCTTAATATAGACTCCCATAGCATAGCGATAAGTATTACGTCCTACATGTTGACAGATATACATCTGTTCTTTTTCCACATATGTTTGAGGTATCACATAGGGAGCAACACTCGGCCTGATGGTAGCGTCCCTAGTTCCTGATGCCACAGTAGGCACAGGTAATGTACCCAGAATTCCACCACCCGTAAATACTATTAAATCAGTAGCGGGGGTTATCTGCTTCCATCCATTCTTATTGGGATCCTCCTCATTGCCGCCCTCAAAACCCCAAGGAGTATCTCCCGCAGAGTCATGTGAAAAGGCAAAAATTAATTGGGGTTCAGCCATAACTACCTCCTATGCAATCCTATATACTATAGGCAAAATTCGTGGATGGACATCCTTATTAAACACCTGCATACGTATTGAATCAACATCCACACCATTTCCATCAGCCAATACTTTAACCGACACATTCTGGAATCTATTCATCCCTCCCTTACAAACTCCAGGATTAGGATCTATTATTAAAACACCAGTACTATCAGCAGTATAAAAAGTATAAGAATCATTCATTCTATTAGCATTTGGAGATGTATCTTGTACCTTAACAGATACTTTGTAATCTTTACTAAAAAATAAATCCTCGGCTGGAGTATAAGTCACTTTTATATGATATTTTGATACGACTTCAATATTTAAATAATTATTATCCATCCTTACAGAATTTAATAAACATTCTAAAGAATTGATATCTATACCGGTACCAACATCCATTATCTCAAAGTGAATGGAAATATCGACTGCAACTTCAGTATCCTCTCTATCTGGAGAGAGATTAAATAAATATGGAGCCTTATAGTCTGGAGTTACCTTAAACCAATATTCTGTATAAATAAAGTTAGGAATATATGCTCTATCATATACCTCTATTCTTACAAATATTAGTGAACCATATAAAAAGTCTTGTGGTGGATTATAAAGAACCTCTATACCTAGCATGCTTCCACCTGCATCAAAATTTGTGAGTGTTAAACTATGTGTTACCTCATAGTAACCTGTATCTCCATCGTAAGAGTCTTCCCTCACCCACATACGTAAAGTACTATTATTCAAACTGAAAGCAAAAGGTCTTAGACGAATCCATATATTTGTGTCTATTGGATTTTTTTCACTCCAAAATTTAGGTATGGCATCTTCAACAAAAACGAATTGATTCAATTTCACTCGTGTAAAAAGTTCATCATAAGCTATGCCATCTACCCAATGTGTGTGCAAGCTAAGTTTTAATTGACTTATTTGGAGATGACCAGTTTCATCAGGTTGTTTAATAATAGCATATGGTGGAAAACTCAAAACAGTTATTCCAGCTGTACGATATATAATAAAATCCGTTAAACATTTTATATTACTATCAGAATCAAAATCGTTTAAAAGGGTTATTCTATTTCCTATAAAATGAGGTCCAACTGTATCGACGTTCCATGGCCAGATTTGGAAGCCATAGCCAGGATCCGTGTACAAAGGAGAATCTGTTTGAGCAGTACCACGATATAACATTGGTAACCATTGTGCTACCTTTGCAACTGGAATAAAATGATTTCCATAATCAGGATTTGTTGTATCTCCCCAATCTCCGCCAGGAGATGTGAAAAAAGATTTTCCAAATACGCTTATCCTTGGAAGTTCCCAATATATTTCAGACGGATTTTTTACCCATATACGCCTAAAATGTTGCCACAATTGTTTTAAGTTACCAAAAACGCTACTAAAAGATCGTAGTTCAAATAATATTTTAACAACAGGGTTGGCATTGGGATAGCTTATTATATTATTTGATGTCCAAGTATAACCACTACCAGTAGAAAGAGAAGAACCAGTTGCTCTTGTAGTTATAAGAGTGTGTCCATTATATGTGACACCGGATCTATAATTCATAACTGCTTTACCATTTATATCTGTAGTTACTGCACCACTTAAAGGATAGAATAAAGCGTCTTGGTCACCTTGCTTATAAAAATTAACATACACATCTCTAAGCCCAATGTTAAATTGATCTCTAACTTGTACATTTATATCAACATTTTTATTATAACCTGCAATTATAGATTGATTTAACCAAGTGGTAACACTACAACTATATGGTAATAAAGAATCTGCTTGTATATTATAGTTATCCCAAGTATATGTGGTCTTCTTACCTGTATCATCTTTTAGAGTAATCTTTTTTTGAAGTTTGTAAATACTGTAATTATCGAATATAACATCATATACTTGGAATATATCATTACCATTTGCTTCTACATTGTTCATAAATAAAGATTGCCAGTTAAGATAGGAATCATAAGGTTTAACAAATAACAGATTGGGTCCTATAATGCTAGCAATGCTTCCAGCCATTGGGCACCATCTAGAACCTGTAACTCTTTTATAAATAGCTTTTGTATCTATCTCAACAGTATTCCACGTGTAAGCGTCAAGTTTAAATAAAGTGCCTTTGGTATTGTCATTGGCGTAACCTTCAGAGCTATATACATACACATAACTATAAAGGGTTATCATATCATCTATGGTATACTGATATTGCAAAGGAGCTGTCAAATAAACTCGTTTCCCATTTATATAGTTTATTATATGGCTAACAGTTGCTGCTTCTGTAGCTCCTAAATTGGTTGTGTCAGTACTTGGTCCTATAAACAATCTTGTACCTGTTTTTATATTCTCAACACTATCCATATCCAGATAATTATAGTATTCGTTTGGTCTGGTAAATTTTCTATGATAATATTCTACTGCAAAATCTATTGCATTATACCGCTCATTACCACTGGTAAACTTGATTACCTCTTCTTTTAAAAGTAATTCCCTATAAGCTATCCTTGTTGTCCACCTTTTAATCATACAGATACTATCACTAACTTTTTCAAATGTAAAAAAGGTTAAATCATCTCTAACTTCTGATAGATTGGATGGTCCGACATACTCCAATCTCACATTACTATTTAGTATATTAGAGGATAGAGATAAGTCTATAATAGTGGACCCACCAAGGGCTTTTATCCTTAAGACAGTTTGTGGATTAGTCATATCTATAGTGCATATGGTACCTGATTGTGGACCAAGACAAAAATTAGATTGAACTAATCGTATATTTTCGTAAGCCATTGTTCTCCATTAACCTTGTTGGGCCGTAGCCGTAACTCGTACTTCTCTTGCAGTAATACCTGCTATATAAGTGGTCTGAGCTACTCCATTTGCGTCTGTGTTTACTGGTGATGATAAAATGCTACCATTAGGATCGTCATCTGTAAAAAATACTTGTTTTTGTTGTACTGGTAGATTAAATTGGTCTTTAACAATAGCTGTGATTGCGGCAGGATTCACACCATTAGCTGGTAGAATGGCTGGGTCAGCACGAAGACTTATACTTGTAATAAATGAATTTAGGGATGATAATTGATAGTTATATGTTGTATCTGCATATAGAGCCGTAACACCATAATATGTAGCTTTTCTTTGTAATCTGTATACATTTGTTCCTTCAATCGCCAAGTCATAAACTACAATATTTGTGGCTTGATCTGCTTCTATATTATCCATAGTCATCGAGCCATAACTATTATTTAAATCGTCAGGATTCAAAAAGATTAAGTTGGTTCCTTTTATATAACAAATAGCATTATATCTAGGGTCTATAGTACTTTTTGGCACATTCTTATTGAACACATATCTAGGTACATTAAAAAAAGTACATGCTTTAATATCTTTATACGCCCCGCCAGAATATTTTGTGATAACAGAACCAGTGTAAGCATCTATAGCATATAAGGCTCCAGTAGTGCTGTCTAATCCATCATAATTGTTAAATAACCACAATCTTTTATAAAAGGAAATAGGATCACCAGCATTATAAGCATATGTAGTAGAACCATTTATCTGTATGGAACCTTCAGACGCAGAACTAACTGTGCGTTCTTCTATCTGTCCGAGAATATTTGGACCTAAGACTATAGTATAACCACTTTCTACCTTAGAACCATCTATAACACTAAGTATAGACTGCCCAGCTTCCTCATTAGCAGAGAATGTGGTATGATAATGTTCTACTGTAAAAGAATCCACATTATATTTATGTGATAATCCAGGTACAAAGACAAAAGCATCTCTACGAACACACACGTAATTATTTATATACCATCTGTCTATAGTTACCTCATCTGTATTGGTGGCTCTCAATGTCCAGAGATTTCTTCCATCATATTCTAAAGATTTTACAGTTTGTGTTATAGTATTATCTAATGGGTAAGAGTAAGCTAATGTTCCATCATCCGTTTTTACTATTAAGCTATCAGTATCCTCATCTATCATCCAGAAATAACCATCCACCATAACAACATTTGGTTTTCGTAAACGTATATTTTCGTAAGCCATTTATTTACTCCTTCTCTTCGAGATCTTGCATAGGTATTGGAGAAATATAATTATAAGCTGAAATTTCTTTATTCTGTATAAAACACATAATATCAGCTAACGATTTATCTTCTTTAGTATAGTCATCAGGAAATACTTTAGTACTACTTTCAACCTCTACTATTATAGCAAGAGGTCCTCTAGATTTTTGCCAGATAGCTCTTATTTCTTTTATTGGATTACGTGAATTCTTAAAATGTCTTTTGTAATCATGAACCATAAACCCCATATTAAAAAGCATACCTACTGGAGAATGTATACTTTTAAATATTGTGGGGTGTTTTGCACTTCCAGAATAAACGCCACTAACAAGAACTACTATGAAAATATTCCTACATTTACTAGCTGCGATATGAAGAACTTCGCCCATATTTTTTAAAAAGTAAGCGTCATCACAGAATATAAACACCCTTCTCAAAGTGTTCATTGCTATACCCAACCCCATACTAAAAGTACCTTCGTCGTGAGGTAAATAGAGATTGCCTTCTCTATGATAAGGAAAGACTTCTCTACATACATCATCACCAATAAATATTCCTACATCTCCTTTTTCTAATGCCCCGTTCAAAATTCTAACTACGGAATAACGCTTCATTGTAGCATCCCCTCTTCTATAAATAAAACTCCAGGTTTCAGTTTGGTTTCCAAGTGTTTAGATATTTTATCTAAACATACCTCCAAATTATCCGTTAGATTTAAACTATAAATCTCTTTCCTTAAAGTAGGTTTTTCTCTACTAGATGCTATTAGTAATAGTGGTATTGAGTTTTTAAGATTAAAATCTAAATCCAATTTACAAATATGAGATGTGCTTGATAAAACAGCAGATTTAACTCCTGTTAAGAATGCTCCGTTAGTCAAACCCATTGCTATCTGAATACTAACAGCTGGTATATAATGCATGAATTCCGAATTCATTTTATTATATAGTGGATCCAAACCTACACAAGGTATACCTGAAAAAAATCTATAATTCAATTTATTACATAAATATTCCCAAAAATCTATTGCCTTTACCATAAAACTTTTCCTCCTAGTAATAATCGTAAACCCTCACCTTAGGATCCCACCTTATTCTATATTGATAAGGATCCCCCTCCAAAGATATCTCATCTGAAACATCGATATCATTAATTATAACTTCTATACTATCCGGGTCTATCCCTGCAGCTGGTAAAATATCCTGTATATCTATTATGACATTGGTGTGTATACCAACACTGTTTACTCTATTTACTTCTGGATAACTATAAATAACAAATGGGGGTCTTAAATCTAGAACTAAAGATTCCCAATTCACTTGTTCAGCTATACTTTCGGTTGCTTTCTTTATAGCTGCATCCAAGTTTGAAGATGAGGTATAGTGTATAAATATAGGAGATATTTTACCACCATCTTTATGTGGTTCGACAGTTCCTATTTCTATCAACCATACTGGTTCACCATCTTCCCCCTTATTTACAATCTGTCTAAAGGTTATAGTACATTTAATAACTTTATTTGGATTTAAAGTATTTCTTAAAAGATATTCTGCCACTTAAATACCTTATGAACTATAATCAATTTGATTTATCATAGTTTTGATACCGTGTCTTGTAATTTTGTCAACATTATCAAACCATAGGGATGGGTCGGCATCTGGATCTTGCAAACGCAATAATTGAACTTTAGATTTAGATGCCAAATAGGTACTAGTCAACACAGTCGCATCAAGGGTGATATAAATACCATCTACAACATTATCAACTTGAAAGTATTCCGTATCAGTACCATTGGTTATAAGCATGCAATCATTTATTGCTGCACCCACATTTTGACTAATCGTAATTGTCTGAGCACCTGTAAGTGCTCCTGAGATGGTAGTTAGTACCAATGCTTCTTTTATAGACATACTATCTATAATTTCACTTTCTGTTGGTAAATTAAATCCTAAAAGCTCAGAGCAGTCATTAACTTGGGATGCTCTTACTCTAACTGCTGATTTATTAGCTCCAGAATAGTATGCACTTAAAGATCCTGAAACTATCCAAAAACGAGAGCCAATAAATTGTACTACTGAATTAAGATAAGCCAACCTGAATCCTACATCAGCCGTGCCTAAACTATCTGCTACAGCTCGGAGCTTAGTTTCCATATCTTCAGCAACAACGTCAGCATCAATAGGTATGCCATTATTATGCTCTAGTACAATTCTATAATAGCCACCACTAATTCCACTTGTAGTAGAGTCTATCTTAACTTCTATAGAATTATGTGTAGAATCCAAAGCAAATTTAGTTCCTGTAAAACCGGAGCTTTTGCTCCAACCAGCTTTGAAGCTAGTAACATAAGATGATTGAATTCTAGTTCTATTAACATTGTCGCTATAAGCTGTTGTAGAAAAATTTAACATAAATTGTTCGTCACCCTCATAACCTTGTGGTACAACAGATGTTTGGTCTACAGTGACACGTTTTACATTGCCGGGATAATTAACAAGATCTTGTGTATCGATATTAATCGCCATTACATTCTCCTCCCTAAATATATTTATTTTAATTACTATCTAAAACTTATAGAACTATATTTCCTTAAATATAAAAATAAGGATGCCCATATTCTATTAAATAAGAACATCCAGAATATGTACATTCCATTCCCCACGAACCACGGTATTCAGCTTTCATGTAAAAATTACCATGGTCTACTAAAGATGTTGGTGTATAACCCAATATAGTTTTAGATCTTGTAGCATTATAACAATTGGAATCAAATGGACAAGGAAACCAGCATTTTCCAACATGATCATGTTTTTTATTGGAAGGGAGATTCCCATAATTTACTGTTCCATACATGATTAACCAAATTAACCATTTACCAAATTTATTAGCATCGGAAACATCAACACCATTAGAAATAGCCCATGAGGTCCATTCTGACATATCGGTTAAATACCTCTCTGGACTATTTATAGGATTAGGACCAAAAGCAGTTCTTATATCAGTCCATGCATTTCCTACCGTATCAGTTCTATAAATAGGGCATATATCTCTGGGCATAGTTATTTCACAAATTTATATAAATTAGTAGTTTCATTAACAACATATGTTTTATATACTAAATAAAACGCATGCTTGGATTCCTCATGATCTTCTGTGTCTATAACTAAATAGTCATTACTATTTAATTTGGGCACCCTATTCAATTCTGTATCATGTGTAATAATTGCATCCTTAAGGGATATAGTATTATTACCATTGAAGACTACTTCTCCCCACGAAAGCTTTGCTAAATATACATTTTTTACTAAAAATATATATTGACGATAAAAATCCAATACTATATTATCATTACTATTTAACTGAGAGATTTCCTTTACAGCTGGTCCACAGAAATAAGCATCAGTAAGTTTACAAATTCCATCTATCTCGTAAACTGCTTTTTTCCATCTTAGTTCTAATCTAAATCTTTCCGATAACATAAATTCCTTAAATATATCCATATAAAATATTCTCCATTAATAGTTTAACAATAAATAGGTGTATAAGGTATTGAGACACTGGCTTGTCCAGTATCAGCTATTCCTGCAGTAGCCCCACCTACAGAGGTAACTACACCTACAGACATTGAATCAGCTCTTCCAAGACCTCCGGCAGAAACACTTCCAGACTCTGCTGAACCATCTGCGGTTCCTGCTACCCCAGAATCTGGTGTCCAAGAACCTTCAGCAATACCTCTGATCACTACATTTGGCATCGTAGCCCCTGTAGCTTCAATATATTTCATCATGGAGAAAGATTCTTGTCCTGGCATAGAGCTTTCTTTAGAAAAACTATAACTAGTTACATACCAATCACCATCTACACTTGAGGATCCTCCACAAGTTCCACAGGGGGATGCGGAAACTCCAGCATTTTTAGTGGAAGCAGCACTACAACCAGAACTTTGCCCTACCGGAATAGCTGGTCCAGTAGAATACACAGTCACACTAAAAGTAGCAGTTGGTTTTTTTATAGTCATGTATGCGTCTGTAGAACCCAATACAAAAAGTCTTTGAGTATTGGTAGAAGCACCCCAGTTAGCAGAAACAGCATGATTAAATCCCGTAATGGTAGTACCTGATCCTATAATAACTCCCATATTTAATTCCTCCTTTAGTAGTTCTAATTAACGATAGGTTACTTAATGTTTTCATTTTTTTTGCATTCTATGTATATTGTGTAATCACACTCATATCTTTTGATACAAGTAGCACAATACCGCCTTTTATAAACTTCTAGTCTAGCCTTTATTTGCCTATCAGTAAGATTAGCGTAGCCCCCCATCAAATCTTGCTCTTCTCTAGCCTGTCTATTAGCTGTAACTTGAGCGGATTGGGCTTCCCTTCTTTTTTGACATCCTCCACACGCCATTATATTCCTCCCCTATTAATTAGTAGTTGCTATTAATGTAACATGTGTTTCAAACCACCCTGAAGTGTTCATAATTTGATCCACGCTAGCATTCACAACATAACCCGTAAAAGTTTGACCTCCGGCAGAAATCGAGTTGTATGTAACAAATTGAGCACTATTGTGTACCACTGTATAAGACACTGTGGCTATACCCATAACATTATAACTAATATTCAAAGATGTACAATCTATAAATTCTGCCATTAGTTAGTATCCTCTTCCTCCACATAAGTTGGTGCATATACTATTTTACCACTAAACACGTCTCCACCTCTAGATCCAAGTCTTGAGAAACTGGCAGACATCATTTTACCTCCCTGTCCTCTAAATTCATTGCTTCCTGGTAATGATTGCGTACACGCAAACATAGTTACATCATTAACTTCTGCCATAAAGGTGTGTAATAAAAACCCACCATTTATTGGCATAGGACTACCAGCCCGTAATCTATATTGTCTTCCTGTATATGATATTTCAGCCATATAATTAACCTCCCTGCATTGGAGCCACAAAAGTATATGATGCTATTGGTACTTGACCTGGTTGGGCATCAAAACTAAAACTCTGTAGATAATGATCTCCTCCTAATTTACTACCTAAACTTATAGGGCTGCCCAATTCATTAGTACTAAAACTAAATGGACCACCACTATAATGCAATCCGTAACCATTGGTTTGTTCTGTTTCCATGTAAACACCGGTAGGTCCTGAAGAAGAACTAGCTGAAAAAGAAGTAACAGAACTAAAAGCTTTATATAGACTTGCAAAACCACCAACGTCTCCAGATATAAATGATTGTCCCTGTCCAGCAAAAATAAAATATAATATATTATTAACACAATCATACTTTCTTATATAAGGAATATTAACTCCAGCTTTCCCAGGGCAACCTGTCCATATCTCCTTTGAAGCGTAACCAGATAAACTTACAGAATGTGTCACAGGACCCTCTAGTGGTTCGTCACCACAAACCGCTGCTACCTCAGAACTACTATTAGTACTTACTGAAATTATTCCGTCTATACCTAAATTTAAACTGCCTACTAATTGACAACAACAAGCACTTGGCATTATACTCCTCCTAAGGTCTCATCATCAGTGAAATATGTACCATAAGCAGGTCCACCAGTAACGATAGAACTATGATCATGAATAGGAACAGATACTACATCTGCTAGTCCTTTTTCACCTGTTCTAGACAAAAAATAAATTTTATTCATACTAAATTTTTTATGTGTATATTTTACAGCTGGTTCACCTGGAATTTCTTCTATAGTTCCTACATCTGGATGTAAAACTGCAAATCCTTGAACTAAGGGCAATTCAACAAATTGCCCATTATCATCTGGAAACTTCGCAGTAGCTTTGGGACTAATATAGGAACCCAAAGCTTTAAATTTAGCTGACATTCCTGGAATTAGATAAACTGCTGTACTATTTTTAAGATCCGCCATTAATTTTCTCCTTTAACAATTTACTCAATTGGTGCTGGTGCTTCTGGGATAGTGTTCAAAATCGTAATTGATAATGGAACTGCACTGGAATCTTCATTTGTAGTAGGTCTACCTACGGTTTTAGGTATATTATCTGTTCCTGGATGTCCAGTAAGATGATTTTGATGTTCTTGTTTACCACCGTCTGTAGTAATTGTTGGCTCATGATTATATGCAAATTTACCACTTTTTAACCCTTCTCTGACAACACCAGTTATTCCTACCCAGGCTGCCAAAGTAGATCTACAACGTCTTGTATACTTCTTACCATGTAAGAGACTTAATGCATCTGCACCAGATATACTCAAAATTACATAAGCCGGGTCATCATAACACGGAGATACTTTAGCCTGTCTACAAATTCCGGTAAATATAGTACTCTGAGAACTAGTGGTTCCAGCACTAATTACTACATTTCCTCCAGTAAGACTACTACCTATAGCAGAACCATTGACTTTCAAAGATGCATCAAAAGTGCTAACTTGTCCTCTTTGCTTTCTGACATTAAACGATTGCACATATGGAGTAGATACTGAAAATCCACCTATACTTACTGTAGCTCTACATTTTACCATTTCTATACTCATAATTAACTCTCCACTGGATTATTATGAATTGTGCAAGCAACCTTGTCACCAACTCTAATAATATGATGTGATAAATTAACTGCTATTCTTTCTCCAAAACCGTCCATTCTAACTTTAAAGTTGATATGATTTCCTAAATCTTGAATCACGGTGCCAACAGCGGATATATCTTCTGATCGCATTGGAGAAGGACCCCCCTCTATTTGGGACATATCACCTAATATAGTTGGACCAGTATTCACTGATATAGTATAAGAATTACTATCTTGATAAGAGTAAGATATAGAATTTATTATTCCTCCATTTGGACCAGTTCCTCCTAGAGTAGCATCTGTACCTGGACCACATACAAATGTAGACTCTGTTCCCCCACTATCTCCAGAATTTAAATATTCAAACAATGCCCCAGATAAAACAGCACATTGATCCTCATTTAAAAAAGATAAAGATAATGCCATACCATTACCCTGCATCTCATCAAGAGCCTGTTCATACACAGTATCAGTCAGCTCTTGAGTAGTTGTAGGATCATGATCTATTATACTCTCTGTCATGTCTATAATATTACCATTAAAAGCTATAGGTCTGGGTCTTTCTACAGAAACTAATGGTGCCACCCAATATGTCAAACTGTCAGCAATAGATTTTGCTTTACGATTGCTACCATCAGGATGAAAAACCACTATAGATGGAGTTTCTAAAAGCACCGACACAAATATACTTGAGACTAAAATACCGTGTGTGCCACCGGTTGGTAATATTAAACCTTCCCCAGTAGAACTTCCATTATTTTCCCAAATGCTTTCTGGGCTTATATTAAATTTTGTAGGTACGGTACCCAATATTTTAAGTGGATCCTCAGTTCTTGTATTATCAATAAAAACAATATATGGAGTCTTATCTTCACTGTCCATACCTGTATATCCAACTACATAATGTGTTCCTTTAGATAATTTAAAACATTCTTTATAAGATTTTCTTACCTTGATTGTGCATATAGCAGAACCTTTTTCTGGGGACTTGTTAGCTGCATCTGCATCAGATGGTGGGACGCCTCTCATATCTGCTATTTCTATACCAATAACATAGACATCTAATATGGACTGCAACTTGTCTACCTTAGTTTCTCTCACACTCTCAAATCTAAATGTGGATGGGATATCTATTTTAACACCCTTTTCAACATCTGAAACTGTAACGCCTCCTGTTTCATAACAACCTGGATTGTCTATTCCCATATTACTTAAATCTGGGCGTAAAGCTAAGGTACCTAAAGTGCCAGCTGGTAATGGTAAGAGTATTCTAGCTGTATCTTCCTTTTTAATAACTGCGTCTATATCAGTTTCTGCTCCCGGCCAATCTATAAATCTAGCATAACCTAAAATGTGGTCATATGGATTATCTTTTGTTATTTCATATAAGTTATCTATACCATCTTCATAAGAAGAATCAAGATGAGGGTCATTAAATACTATAGTAGCTTGTTGACTAAACGTATCTGATAAACAATGTTCATTTACCAATAGTGTAGTATCATATACTGCCTTTTCTCCACCTTCCCATATAGGTTTCCATTCCACATCCTTTCTTTCGGATAAAGGCATAGCACCAGTAATCATAACACCACCACAGTATTCTCTATAAGTTCCAGTTTGAATCTCATAATAGATATCCCCACCGGAAAGTCCACCTGATCCACCAATCGCTAAAAATTCTACTACTCCATCACTATTCATAATTGGTTCATAAATTTGTCCATCATTAGCAGAAGCTTCTAAAAGTGAAAGCTTTATAACTTGTATAGCGTCCATACGTTTTATATCTAAATTGGGCAAGCTGCCCCCAACTCCACCATTACATGGTATACCATAATTATTTAGCACGTCAACTGCTAAGCTACCACCTTCTCCGCATACCACTTCTGCAAATGGAGCCGAAGTTCCAAATGTTGGCCAAAATTTATCTGCTGCTCCTGACATTATGTTATATACCCCCTACCTGCACCTACACCTGTTATATTTAAAGCAGTACTTAGTCTATAGTCTAAGTCACTGAACTTGTAATCATATAAAACTTCTTTTTGCCTCATACTGGTAGACATATCTCCAACAGTATTTCTTAGACCAGAAATATCTTGATTTACATTAGCTAATCTGGAATCTATTATTGATGTTACCTGTCTATTTATATCAGAGGTTTGATTATTAGCTCCTAACATTGTGATTTTATCTTCTAAATTTAATTTAACTTGTACTAATTGATCTTTAACAACTGAAACTGCTTGAGCCAATGCATCGAATTTTTCGCCACCGACAGCATTTCCTGAAGCCCCAGAAGCATCCACTTTAAAAATCTTATCTTCAACCCGGAGTACTTTATCCTCAACTTTAAAAACTTTATCTTCGACTCTTAAAACTACATCTGCTATATTGAAGGTTCTATCTTCTACTTTAAATGCTTTATCTTCAACTCTGAAAGTTTTATCCTCAACTTTAAAAATCTTGTCTTCAACTTGAAAAGCTTTATCCTCAACCCTAAAAATCTTGTCTTCGACTTTCATAATTTTGTCTTCAACTTGAAAAGCTTTATCTTCGACTTTCATAATTTTGTCTTCAACTTTAAAAGTCTTGTCTTCAACTCCCAAAATTTTATCTTCAACTTTCATCGTTTTGTCTTCAACTCTGAAAATCTTGTCCTCAACTTGAAAAGCTTTATCCTCAACCCTAAAAATCTTATCCTCAACTTGAAAAGCCTTATCCTCAACTCTGAAAGTCTTGTCCTCAACTTTAAAAATCTTGTCCTCAACTTGTAAAGATTTATCCTCGACCTTCATTGTTTTGTCTTCAACCTTCATGATTTTATCTTCAACTTTCATGGTCTTGTCTTCAACCTTCATGGTTTTGTCTTCGACTCTCATGGTCTTATCTTCAACCTTCATGGTTTTATCTTCAACCTTAAATACTTTATCCTCGACTCCAAAAATCTTATCTTCAACTTTGAAAGTCTTATCTTCCAACTTTAATTCCTTACTTTCTACCTTTAATTCTATACTTCCAAGTTTACTAAGCATTTCAGAAGCATCTATTTTTACAGGTTTATCTTCAAATTTTAATACTTTATCCTCTACCTTTAATTTAATATCCTCAACTTTTAATTTCTTATCTTCTACTTTTAATTCCATACTCGAAAGTTTATCAAGCATAGAAGTATCAAGCTTCATCATAGAGGAGCTATTTAAAGATTGAGCTACAGGACCACCTTCAGCAAATCCTACAAATCCTCCGTTTGCAAATGCTTTAGGAAATATAACTTCACCAGCTTGAGCAAAAATGTTTCCTGTCTTTCCTACAACACCACCATTATGCATCATAGGAGGAGAATTGTACCCCATTATCGATTTGAAAAGTGGTGTGTTATATAAACCCGTTGATAAATAACCACCATCAGCAAATGCTCTGCCTCCAAACATAGAACTAAAGTACTCATCTTGTTTTTCTTTTTCTCTAAAAAATGGTGCACTATTAGCTCCCTGTGCAGCACTTTCTTTTGACAAATATGGAGAATTGATCTGGTCTGCAACCTGTTTAGAAGTCAATGGGGACGATTTTTGTTTTTCAAGATAATTTTTTACTTGTGCCATTATACCTGAATTGAATTCATTATTAAACCAATTATCTCCTTTTGTTGTTCCTACCATATACTTAAACCAATCTTCTTCTTTTTCTTTTGTCTTTACCCCTGGACTAGGTCTACCTCCACTAATACCTGAAGCTGTCGAAACCCCTACAGTACCAATTGTAGCAAATTTTGTAGGAGTACTAAATTCTTTATTGATTTTATCTTGAACTTCTTTTCTTTTATCAGAAGCCAATTTATCATTATATAGATTATAAAATTCTAGAGGATACTTGTCTCTAGCAGCTACTGAATTAGTTAAACCAGTCTTTTCATTATCTTCTATAGCTCTAATTTGTCTTATAGCAAGTGTGGATAGTCCTGTGTATATTCCTTTATCTTTAGTTTTTGTACGAAGACTAAGTTCCTCACCCTCTTTTAAAAGTGGCGTACCGCCATATACAGCTAATTCAGCTTCTTTTTTAGTTTTGCTAGTCTTTAAATGTTCATTAAGATCACCCTGTGCATAATGTTTTTGATAGTCCATCAAAACAAGTTTGGTTCTTTCAGCATTTTGTCTTATTATATCCTTCTGCTCTTCGGTAAGACTTGTTTTATCTATGTCTTTCAAAGCTCTTTGAGCCTTATCATAGCTTTCTTTTACTGGGCTGATACCAAGAGGTAAACTATTTAATTGATCATATGGTGCGGGTGTGTTTAATAATGCTGCACCCATCTGGTAGTCTAAATTTGATTTTATCTTCTTATTATTTTCTCTAGCAAATTCTCCACCAGCTGTACGATTATCAAATGCTACGCTTGGATTCACATGTTCACTAGCTTTATAAGCATGAGCTTTATCCTCATCTTCACGTCTGTTGTTAATTATAGGTTGATAGCGAATTGGTCCACTACCTTCAGAAACACCCCTTGAATCAATCTTTGTTGGATCGTCAGTATATCTTCTTATTCCTCTTTCAGAAGGCAATCTGCTAAAAGCTGTATCAAACTTCCTATCTTCTATACGTTTATCAAAATTTGCTTTTCTACCCATAGCATATTCAAGTCTTTTATTGTCATTTTCTTTAGCGGATATAGATATTCTACTATTAACCTCACCAAGAGTATCAAGTGCAGTAACACCAGATGATGGAGGGGCATTACTTGGAAATCCTTTATGAATCTTTTCTTCTCCACTCCATTTACCAAGCTGTTTATAACGATCAAGCCCTCTATGAAATTCATCTAAATTATCAGATGGATTTGCAGTTTGTATACCAGATCCTCCAATATTAGCTGCGGATTTAAAATCTATAACCGATCCTGCCTGATTATACATAGCGTCATTAGTAGCTATATTTTTTTCAGCAACTTTAAATTTTTCTATATCAGAAGGAGCTGATGTTACTTGGGATGTAGGCAATCCTCTATATTCATTTTTTGCTGCATGAAAAGCGTCCACATTAGGTTGTTCTTGTATGCCTTTACCGTAATCTGTAAAATAACGAACCTTTTTATCATCAGATATCGAAGCTATATTAGAAGTAGGTTTACTTGTTGTGTAGCCACCTTTATCATCTGGCGTATAAATATCGGCATCTGGATGATACATAGGTGCTCTATTAGGACTATAAACATCGACTCCTCCTGCAGAACCACTAACTGATTTTATTCCATCAAGCATAGAGTTTAAACTCTTATGACGGACACTTTGATTTGTGGTAGTAAGATCTGGAACACCTGCCTCTGCTATTTTCTCATCTAATTGTTCAAGTTTTCTTTTACGATATTCTTCTTGTTCTGCGTATAATCTCATACGAGGACTAAGGGATAAAGTTACTTTTGTTAATTCAGCATCTCCTTCTGCCCTTTTCTGTTGTGATTGACCTTTCTTATATTCCTCTTCACTTAATTCATCTCCTTGAGCAGAATAATAACGTGAGGATTTTGCTTGTTCTAAGGCGATGGCTTTCAATCTTTTATTTTCTTCTTCATCACCAATTAATCCGCCTTCAGCAAAACCTCTTATACGATTGTCTAAATTTCTTTTATTATATGCCTCAGATCTTTGTGACTTGCTTCTAAAAAGTTTGAAATCCTCGTCTTTATAAAGATCAGAAAAAGCTTTATTTAATGCTGGATCTTCGATAGTAGCTTTACGAAATTGAGTAATAGGATCATGTACAGCAGATATTTTTTTGGAATATGCTTCAGCAAATAATTCTTCTGCACCTCTTGTGATCCCTTGGTCTTCAAAAGTTTTAAAGGCATAGTTAGACACAAATCTAGAACTATCTCCTGAATCCACAATATCATTTATGGTGTCGGTTATAGATTCTCTTTTGCTTACAAAACGTTTTAAAGGACCACCTATGTCTTCACCTTTAGACTTTTTTAGTAAACCAAAACCACTAGCAGTTCTAGACTCTGCGTCAAAATGATGCCCTATTTCATGTTTAAATGTTCTTGGTAATTCTGTGTCTCTTAAATTGAGATATATATTGCCTTGATCATATAACCCAGCTTCTTCACCATGTAATCGTCTGCTAGCAGATTTTCCAAGAGATACACTATTCAGACCTTGTGCTTCTGGAGCTTTAGAAGTGTATTCTGAAAAATCATCTATAAGGGATTTTAATCTCTTTGCTTCACCTCTGCTTTTTAAAGCTGAAGGAAACTCAAAAGATATATTCTTCATCACTTCATTTTCTTTAGCAAGGTCATCAAAATGTGATTTAAGTCCTGCAAGACTTTTAAAATCTTTAGCATCAGAAGTTTTGGAAAGGAATTTTCCTGGAGATAACACATCCAGTATACCAGCGGTTATACCAGTGCCTCCAGTTTTTAAATCTTCCATAAAAGAGGATCCTATACCAGAACCAATATCTTTTAAAGTTCCACCAATTCCACGTTTAGAAATAAAATCTCCAGCAGATGAGGCTATAGAAGAAACGTCAGACGTCATATCTTTGATACTGTTATTTCCTAAATAGGAAATAGCCCCTTCACCCATTGCTAATGTATCTAATGGAGATTTAGCCACGCGTGTTCCTATCTCTAGTCCTGCCAAAGCTCCCTGTTTTAATAAATTACCAGTAAAATCAAGTCCTGATTGTGTAGTACCCTTTTTAACTAAATCTAATCTTTCATTTTTTAACCAGTCTACACCCTTATTCACACCTTCTGCACTATCACGGAATATTCTACTAAAAGAAAAACCTTTTTTACCCTTTTCTTCATCAACTTCACCACCTTCAGCAAATTTAGGAATGGAACCAAAAGTATTTATATGTTCTAAAGTTGATTTACCAACCTTTCTAGTTGAAGCAGCATTAACAATAAATTCTCCATTGGAAACCATTGCTGGAATACTATCAGATGTGGCAGTACCAGCCCCAAATATAGGACCTCCAGTAGCATAGCCTGTTATATCATTTGGGTCTTTGTGTAGTTTTTTGGCTTCGTTTTTATTGAACTGTCGTATAGATTCAAAAGTAAGCCCTGCTGCCTTAAGTTTATTTCTTTTAAGATTAAATGCTTTCTTTTCAGTAGCGTCTGCTACATATTTTTCATATATATAATCAGCGGAGGATCCAACACCTTTTTTAACTGTCTTACCCATAAAACCATTTGGGGTCCATTCACTATTAATCTCATACATAAATTTTGAGACTTGGGCAGCAGTAAGAGCGGTAGGTTGGTCAGACATTTTACTTAGAGTTTTTATACCAAAATCAGCTGTCATTCTAAAAGGTGCTTTGGCTATAGCTTTACCGAATGGTAGCAGCATTGGTAATGCTTGCATAGTTGTTGCTGTAAGAGCCCCCATCGTATCAGATCCTGAGACTTCAGCCACTCTGTTACCCATCAATGTTCCAACTTCTCCTAAAGCTCCGGCAGGGGCAGCAATTATATCTGAAACCATTTTAGATTTTTTAGGAGCAAATCTTGGTGTATATGTACCACTATCAGATAGCATATTTTGTGTTTTACTAGCATTGTCTAACGCGTCGCCAGACATGAAACCCATTTTAGATAATGCTAACGTGGATAATCCACCTATTCCAGAAGCGGCTCCCGCTACAGCTCCAGAACCTATATGAGCTAAAGCCTCAATATTAGCTATCTGACCAGAAGCTGTCCAGTCAGTAGCTCTATTTAAATATTTACCAAATAATTTATCTGGAGTTTTATGTTGTTTTTTATAATTGGACATATAGTCAAACAATTCAGTATTGCCTATACCTTTTCCAAGTCCCTTTCCCATACTTCTGGTAAAGTCCCTGTCAAAAAAGAAATCTGGAAAACGTTTAAGCTCATTGGTGAAGGGATCAGACATATTTTCCATCAAAGGTTTTTCCCAAGTCAAAGGGTGAGCAACAACACCCATTACCTTATCATAAACGTTATTGACATCTTTCCAAAGTGTTTTAGTCTTCTCCATCTTACTTCTTAAACTAAGAAATTCATCATCCATAGGATTTTCTACCATACCGATTGCTCTCTTTGTACCACGATAAATTAAACTATCTATAGATTTTATGGCTTTATCAATACCGTAGAAATCGGTTGCTTTATTGAGGGCTTTACCAGGGTCTTTAGCTATCTCAGTAACAGTTCCAGCTGCTTCTGATCCAAATTTTAAAGCTTTTTTTGTACCATGATAAATTAGACTATCTATTGATTTAATGGCTTTATCAATTCCATAGAAATCCGCAGCTGTATTAAGAGCTTTACCAGGATCCCTAGCTACTTCTTCTCCAACTTCTATAGCATTTTTTGTTCCGCGATAAATAGCACTATCTACAGCCGTAGCTGCATTACCTATAGAATCATAACCAGTTCTTATACCTCTTCCAATAGTTTCAAAAGTATTGGCTACGCTATCTTCTGGAACTATAGTAGGTTTATGTGACGATAACAAATAAGAACTATGAGCTTGTTGTGTGTCTCTTGGATATGTTAATAAATCACTTACTATAGCAGCAGTCTCAGGTGTCTTAGTAGAATCTATTACGTCTTTGAAAGCGGGCTGGCGTTCCGGTAGAGATGTGTCAACACTTCTACTTATAGCTTTTTTGTCATCAGAATGTGCTATTTTGGAACTATCAGCATTCATACCTTCTTTAGATCTATATTGCCCAAGACTTGAAAATGGATTATTTATTCTTGTTCCAACAGATGCTGATTTATCCAATGTCTGGGATTTACTAATATTTTCATTATACTGATCTTTGGCTTTTTGAAAATCTTCCCTATTATCATAACTATTTATAGGTCCATTACCATAGGATGTAAAATACTTTGCACGGTCACCTTTAGTTTTGGACTCAGTTAGATTAGATTTAGATTGTTCCATTGATAGTTCTCTATCTCTAACCATTTTTTGATAGTCTTCTCTAGTTATCTCCTCGCCTTCTGCTGTATAATAATGGGAGGATCTAAACTTATCTTTATCGTCCTCATCAACTTCGCCTCCTCCAGCAAATTTAGGTATAGCTCCAAAAGCATTTATATGATTCAATATAGATCTACCTACTTTATTTACTGAAGCGGTCTTAACAACAAATTCTCCAGCAGATAACATTGCTGGTATACTATCTGACGTACCAGTGCCTGGACCAGATATAGGACCACCTGAAGCTCTAGTTAAAGGTGCTTCTTCAGAAGAGGGGATCATAGCTCCCTTCCCTAATATTTGTTCCAAGATGGAACCAAGTTTTTCAAGACCACTAACTATAGGACTCACAAAACTTTCACCTAAATCTTTAGATGCACCCTCCTCTCCTCCAGACGTGGCTAAGATTCCTATGGTTTTAGTTGCTTCAGAACTAACTGGTGTAGGTCCTTCCATGGATTTGAACATATTCTTAATATCTCCAAATGATATGTCACCAAATCCAGTATCAGTAAAACTTTTAATTTTATCCATAAATCCAGAAGGTTGTGGCTCTGCTTTATCTGGCTCATTTCCATTAAGTGTAACAGGAGCTGAAGTATCTGCTGAAGGTTTAAAGAAGTTACTTATCCAATCTGCTATTTTTCCTCCAGTACCAAACATAAAACTTCCATCTTGTTTAACTTCAGGACTCTTTGTACCATAAAGTTCTTTAGATAGTTTAGCAATATCTATTCCAAATTCTTTCTGGGCTATGGCTCTTAAGTAGCTATTAGTTATATCAATTTTACCAGTTATAGGACTAGAAAATTTTTCTCCATCTGATTTAAGCTGCTCTTCCATAGGTTTTTTTATTTCCTCTGGCATAGTAGTAGCTAAATATTTCTTTTGTTGAAGATTTCCTCTATAGACCATCTCATCATCTTTACGCCCTTCTAACCATTTTGTTGCTGTATCAACATCTTCTTTATACATTTTTGGTTTATTTATATCCAATTCTTTTTTATACTGACCGACTGTTATAGGCTGCGTAGCTTCAAGATTGGCTTTAGCAATTTTTTCAGCATAATCAGAATAAGCCTTAGTTTGCTCAGGTTTGTTACCTGGTTGCATTTTAAGTCTTGTTAATGCTGCTATCTGTGTTTCATAAGGAGCTAATTCTGTAGTTAATCCCTCATTATTCTTTTGTTGTTGTCTAGTTTCTTCATCTCTTCTTTTACGTTCTTCAAGATCCGTTATTTTTTGTTGGGTATCAACAGCTTGTTGTCCAGTTTCATTACGTAACCTATCTGTTAGCTCAGCTTTTTCAATAGTGTATTTATCAGAACGTAGATGTGTTAAAGGTATTCCAGTTCTTAAACCCATTCTTTCTTGTTCAGGAGTTACTGTTTGAACAGCACTAGGACTAGATCCTCCTAACAATCTGTCCTTCATTTCATTAGTTCTCATTACATCCGGCATTCTGCCTACTGCTGATTTTATATCAACTTCTTTTAAAGCATTTTGAAATTCTATAACAGATTTTGTAAACCTATCTAGTTGCATATATGCATTACTAAAATCTCTAAACTTTTTAGTTGTATCGTCAGTAGTTTGCATTAATTTTCGTAGTTCATCCGCTAATTCAGAATAACGTCTTTTAGCTGCGTCTACCACATCAGAATCTTTAGATGTGTTTGCTAACGTAGCTTCCTCATTCATGCTACGTTTTATTTCAGTCATTCTATTTCCAGCAGCTGCTAATCTATTTCCAGCATCACCATAATTATTGATTACATTCTTAAGTCTTGGATCTGCTTCTGAATATATACGCTGTTGAGACGAAAGTTCGCTTTGTAATACTGGAGTCTCTACATCACCACCATAGCTTCCCATTCCACCCTGAACTATATTCTTCAGGGAATATCTTCTATTAACAGCACTACCAAATTGTCTTTCTGATTCTCCAGTTACAGCGTTATAAGCACCTTGTTTATATGAAGTACGAATTTCTTTGTCAGCTAGCTCATTCTGTGCTCTAGCCATATCAGCAATAGTTTTGGCATGTGCTTCTGCTATTTCTCTTTCATATCTTAAGATAAGAGAAACTACTTGTTGATATTCAGAATCCACATTTTGAACCATAGACTTAGTAGTAGTTTCTATATCTGAGGGTTTACCTACTTCTATTGCTTCCTTTCTTCTTTTATTAATATCATCAACTACTTGACTGGTAGCTTCAGGGTAAGCTAACATTGCTTGTTGCATGGCATCTTGTTGTTCTTTCATTTTACTTTCTGTAGTGGACAAAGCAGTTCTTTCTTCGCCTTTTTTACTAGCATAATTTGTAAGACCGGCAGCCCCGTAAGATAGGAGCATCTGGCTAAGTCTATTTGGACCGCCTTGAATTTCTGCACCACGTCTTGCTTTTTCACCCATACTCTCTAATTCAGTTCCAGATTGTTGTTGTAATGTATTACTATAAGCACTGCCACTACCAACAAGACCTATATATGGATGACTTTTGGATATGCTTGTAATTTCATCCTTAGATTTACCTTTGGACCACTCGAATAATTCAGCATCGTGTCTCTTGTACATATTCTTGTAATCTTCAGATTCTGGATTATATCCTTTTGTTTTTTCGAATAATTCTCCCTTTTCTTTATTTTGTGATTGTATAATGTCATCATATTTAGCGTAAGCTTCACCTTTATCTCTAAATTTTTTAACAGAATCTTTTAGTTCCATACCTAATGGAACCTGTTGATTAAAACTCTCCTTTAAAGAAGCTTCCTCTGCTTTTCTAGAATCTGTTTGCAGTTCTTCATTATCTTTTCCAAATATTTTTTTTGTTTGCTTGGCTGTATCCTGCATAAGATTTTTTCCTGAAGCAGCCAATCTACCATAAGCCATAGCTGATGGTTCCTCACCTTCAACAATTGTTTTGGCTACACCAGTAAATTCTTTTCCGAATTTTTTAGCACTATCAGGAATGTCCTCGCCAATTATTTTTGAAGCAGTTAGCATAGCCCCATAAGTACCTATGGCTGCTACATTCAAACCTTTAACTTGGCTTTCTGTTAAACCGAAAGCCATTGCTAATTCAGATGCAGCCGTACCGGCGGCACTTAAAGAAGATACGATACCATAAAAATCTACATCTTTTTGGGCTTTATCTCTTTCTGTACTTACAGCCTCTCTTTTCTTAGACAAATCTCTAATTTCAGGCTCGCCTTTACCTTCTTCTCTAGCCTTAGCTATTTTATAGTCGTATTGATTTACTTGTTCATCTAGTTGTTTTACTATCTTATTTCTTCCTAATTTTTCTATATAAGAAGCTGTGGCTATTGCAGCTTGTGTACTAGCTAAAGTCTTTCCAGTTACCCACGTTTCTTTACCATCACCTTCTTGACTCTTTTTAATATTTTTAAGTTCTTCGCTCTCAGAAAATTTGGGGCGGTCGAAACTACTTTTGGGAATTGGAGAAGGAAACATGGTTTTAGCTGTACCATATTCCTCCATCTTTTTCAAAAACTCATCAGAACCTATATTAGATACTGCCCTTTGTTTGAACTCAGACGTGGTAAAATCTTTTTTGAATAGTTGAAAATTGTCGTCTACAAGTTCAGTAGCCTTTTTAAAACCAACATCACCAACTAATTTCTGGGAAAGCTGATCAAGTACTACATTAGCCCTGGTAACATTATCTTGATCTCCGGATTTTTCAGCACTCTTTCTAATTTCAGCCACACGTTCCAAAGCGTTGGCTATTTTCTTTGGCTGCCTATCTAACGCCCCAGCTCCTATATTATCACCAAAACTTTCTAACATTTTCTTTATCGTTGTTGAATCCCCTTGATTTTCTAAAAGTCTATCTAATCTATCAACAGTGGCTCCAGTATTGTCTGCAGTCTTAGAACTCACTTTAGTAAGTTCTCTGAATGGGCTTTTATCATCCGTTTCTTTAGCAACCTTTTCCATAAAGTCGCCAAGTTGACTTTTGTCTAATGTAGCTCCAGAAGCTTTGGCTACTTGTTTAATCACTTCTTCATTTACCAAAGCTTTTCTAGTGCTATCAATCTGTGATTTTTGACTATCGGATGTGAGAGTTAAAATTTTAAGTTCTTCTGCTGTTTTTCTAGCTGGTTCAGAAGAGCGTAGTAATGCCTGTCTAGGAGTTAAGTCTTTTACCTTTTGTACTCCAAGCTGGTAATCCTCTATACCTTTAGGTGTGCCTTGCATTAATCCCGCTGTTTCTTTATCAGTTTCAAATCTTTTTCTTGTTGTAGCAATATTTTGCTGTAAAATTCTATCTCCTTCAGCAAATTCTTTCATCAAATCTTCAAAAACTGCTCTAAATTGCAATACAGCTTGATTATTTTTTAACACTGAGAGTAATTTGTTAATCTCATCATATGTACCTTTATCAATAGGAGCTGTTTCTGCATCCATACCTTCCAATTTATTTCTTGCTGTTCCCTCCAACATCACCTTCAACTTTTCCATAGGTTCAAAATAAAACTCTTGAATATCCTTAGAATAAGATTCTGTTCCAGCTACTTTACCATAACCTTTACCTGCTCCTTTACCTGGCGTATAACCAAAATCACCTTGGAGTAAAGTTGTCGTTGGGATATCACTATAAAAACGTTCCCCTAAACTAAAATCTTTCTTAAACTTTTTACCTGTAATGCCTACTAAACCTGCAGAAGCACCAGCTACAAAAGTATTTAAAGCGTCCATCCTATAAGAAAGGTCTTCTTGAATTTTTTGAACTGGGAATATACTATCTACTAAAGGCTCTATTTCAGACATGGAGCGTTGTTCTACCTTTAAGGTCTTAGTATTAAAGTATTCAGCCACCCAACTAATAACACCATCAGAAGTTTTTTTCATTTTAATTATAGCCTGATTACCAGCTATATTGTATTTTTCTGCAGCACTATCCATTAAAGTAACTATATCTCCAGAATAAACTTTAGAATCGCTTCTAGCTTTGACACCAGTGCTTTCCAAATTGGCTTTAGTAAACTTAGAATTAACGTCCATTACCCCGGCTGCTCTAGGATTGAGTGCAGAAAGTATTGTTTTTCCCATTATATCTTCAGGTTTAACATCTTTAACGAGTTTAAATTTAGGATCGATAGCTAATTGAAGTTCATAAGCTTTTTTAAAAGTAGAGGAGGATAAAGTTTCTTGTATTTTATCAGGACTCAACCCCTTAAAACTAGAAGGTGCAGTTATCCCTTTAAATACTTTATCAAAATCTGAATAAGAGGATTGAAAATTATCTCTAGCAGAACCTAAAACTTTTTGTAATCTTTGTGTATCAGCATCTGCTGCTGTTGATAACGGATATTTTTGTTTTAAATTAAGTCTTTTATTTACATCATCGGAAGCCATCTCCAAGGCTTTGGCTGGTCCTACTTTAATGTTTCTTGAAACCAAATCTCCTATAACAGGAAAGGATTCAGCCAAATCTTTCACAACTACCTTAAGTTTTTCAGAACCACCTGTTTCTGTCAAATCTTTGATGAATTTATCTAAAACTCCAGTTTCTATATCTAAACCTTTGATTGTATTTAGTTTTTCTAACTCTGTTAAATAAGATTTAAAATTGCCTGTAGATTTTAGAACGGCGTTACCTAACTTATCATAACCAACCACTAAGTTCAAATTGCTATCAGCCAATTGATTTGAAAGCCCAGTAACATCCTTTTGAATCTTCTGTAAAGAAGTCAATGGAGCTTCATATGTACCAGCTTCTTGTCTTTTAGCTTTGACATCTGGCTGAGAGACTTTTTGTATATCTTTAACTTTAGCGTCTAGTGTATCATAAGCTTTAATTTGATCTGTAATAGCTTTATGCTGCTCATCGTTTTTACTTCTAGCACCTTCTACAGCTTTTGCAAAATCCTGAGCTGAGCCTGTCAATTTTTTAAACTCATCATAAGCAGCCGCAATTCCAGGAGCAAGAGCAGCTACGGTAACTGCAAGAGGTGCTACAGATTTTACAAATCCAGTATTTTGGGAAGCAAAATCTTTAATAAATTTATGTCCTGCAGAACCAACATATTCACTAGAAGAGTCTATGGCTTCACCGGTAACAGAAGAAGCAGCCCCAGCGACTAGTGGTGCAAATGATATAGCACCAGCAGCTTTTCCTAGAACAGCTTTTGGACCAGATTTGAAAGCTTCTCTTATTGCTTCAGCACCAAAACCTTGTTCTATTGCCATCCCTTTAATATCTTTAAAAGATTTGGCTACTCCTCCACCAGTAAGAAAACTACCAATACCTTTAAATTTTTCACCGATAGCTTCTCCAATTGATCCGGCACCAATAGCTCCCTTACCTATCATTCCATTATAAGCTTGTCCTACCTCTTTAATCATGAATAAAGTCTTACCAATAGAAGTCTGAAAATCAGACAAACTACTTCCTTGTTTCACAAAGGATTTGTCTTTTTCATCTTTTCCAACATTAAGAGCATCAGCAGTTTGTTTGTTTAAGGTTTTTAATCCTGTTACATCTTTTCCTGTTCCCTTTCCTGCTACTTCAAATTTAGTCATATCCCATTGTTTTGACATACTACTGCCTAAACCACTAAAGGCAGATTGTCCTTTATCTAAGGTTTCAGCAATAGCATCTATAATAGGAACTCCCTTAGCAAAAGCTCCAAATAATAGTAACGCCCCCGCCGCAGCAGCTTTGATTGGTCCTGGAATAGCAGTTAAAGTTTCAGTAAAAAGTTTAAGCCCTTTCACACCTGCAGAAAATACAGGAAGAACTAATTTACCTACTTCCATTTTCAATTCTGTAGCAGCGGCTTTGGCTTGTTCCATCTGTTTGGCATAAGTAGCCATTATCTCAGCATTACGTCTTTCAGCGGCACCTTTAGAATTAGTACTATCTTTTACAGCCCTAAGAGCTTCATCCCATTGATCCATCAATGTTATTAATGTATTGTATTGTCTAGTACCACCAAGAGCTTGAGCCACGTTCATTTGTTGAGCAGAAGTTAAATCTTTCCATTGCCCGGCTAATTCCCCTAATACAGTAAAACCTTCTTTCAATTCACCACTTCCAGTAACGGAAGATATAGGTGTAGGAAGTTTAGCCAAAGCTTTAGGACCTTCTTCGGAATACATTCTTCTAAGAATAAATCTCATAGAAGTTCCAACTTCTTTTCCTGATTGTCTTGTAGTAGAACCAATAGCAGCAACGATACCATTTAGTTGATCAAAAGTGATACCAGCTGTTTTGGCAGCCATAGCGGAGGTTCTAATAGCATTAGCCATATCTGCAGCGGTAATGGCAAACTTAGATTCAACTTCGCTCCAAGCATCTAAAAATCTGATAGATTGTTCGCCTTCTTCCCTAAATATCTTCATAGATGAGGTTAAGGCTTCTATAGAATCTTTACCACTAAGGGTGGTAACATTAGTTGCTAAAGTAGAAGTTCTTGTTCTATCAATAGTTTCTTCTTGACTCAAACCTTGTTGTCCATAAATAACCATAGACTTCATTACATCGGTAACTGGTACTCCATATTCTTTACCAAGTCCGGCGGCAGATTTTCTTAATTTTTCAAAATCAGTTGTTTGAGGATTCATAGTCATCTTTAGTTGAGCAGTCTGAGTGTCTATCTTTGAAATTTCATCTAAAGAATGTCCCAGATATGACATACCACCATATACTAATTTAGATGCTGCACCCCATCTAATAACACGACCAATAGCAGTCTCAAAAGAAGCATTTACTGATTGCATCTTTTCTATTAAGTCTTGGTTGTTTTCACTAAATTTTCCTACTTTCTCACCACTAGCTTGTATTTCTTCACCATATTTTTGAAAATGATGGATAGAATTTTTTATTGTTTCACCAGCATCACCCGTAATTTTTTCTTGATAGGAAAAACGTTCTCCAATTTTAGGACCACCTTCTTCTTCTGGACGAGTAAAATATTGTTTAACAGATTCTATATTTCTTTTGTGTAAAGCAGCTTGAACTTCTGGAGTTTCAAATTTAGGTACAGGTATTACACCAGTTTGTCCATATTCAGCTGGAGCACCAGCTTCTTTTGGATGAATGCGTGAATACATGGCTTCAATGGTTTTCAAATAACCTATAATATTTTCTAAATTTTTCTTCTGTTCAGCATCTAACTCACCACCAGACTGTTTCATAACATCTTGTAGAGCAGCCCTTAGTCTAGTAACACGTCCAGTAAGTTTATCGAAAGCCGTTGATCCTAAACTTCCAAATTTATCTGCAGCAGATGCGGTGGATTCTAATTCTTTATTTACATCTGTTAGTTCCCTGAAAATATCTCTAGCACTACTGATAGGTGCTTTCTTATCACTTTTAGAAATACCCTTGGTTACACCTTTAAATGTATCTATGAGTTGTTGGTCATCTCCTAAAGGTTCTCCAACTTTATGCATAATTTCTGCAGGACTCATGTAAACTCCAGCAGCTTGTGCTAATCCTGGATATACAAATCTTTTATCATCAGTATATAAATCAGTTTTCTTACCTATACTTCTACGCACAAATTCTTGTAATTGTATTGTATTCTTTTTAAAATCACCATATGCTCTATTAGCTCCAGTAGAATCTCCCTCTTTATCAGACTCTTCTATTTGTTTTTGTGCAGCCTCTGCTCTTTTAATATAATAATCACCAATTGCAGCACGATACATTTTCCATGCATTGATATAATCTTTACCAGTAAAATCTGGAGTTTCCATTTCTTTAAGCTTATCTGTAAGTTCTATAAACTTCTGGTATTGAGGACCTTCTTCAGAAACTTTTCCTATGGATTCTCCAACTTGTTTAGGCATACCTTTAACAGAATCCATATCCACTCCACGCATTTTTTGATAGAGCTTGGATTGTTCATGAAGTGTAGTTAAATTTGTAAGTAAGGATTTAGCGTCATTACCTTCAGCTATAGGTGGTGGTACAAGATATCTTTCAAGATCTTCTGGAGTTAAATCCTTATATAATTTACTTTTAGCAAATTTTGCAGTATTAGCTGCAATTTCTTCAGAAGTACCAGTATCTTCTTTTCTTTTCATATAACTAGAGGCTGTATTTCTAGGATTAAAAGTAGTTCTACGAGCAAGTGCCTCCTCTGCTATACGCATAGCTGCATCAAGTTCTTCAACTGGTGGTCCTTCATAGTCTTCTGGTTTAGGCACCACATTTGCAGTATTTCTGAAATTTTTATTTGGATCTTTTCTTACGGTATCTCTAGCTTTGGTAAGCTGAGACATATCTTTCTCGAATCTTTCCTCATTGAAATTCATTGTTAAAGGTGTAAATTTTTCAATGTCTGCTCCAAAATCTTTTTTATCATAAAATCTAATTTCACCTTTAGCGCTTTCTCCAAAAATTTTTAAATAAGCGTTGACCTGACTAAGATAGTCATTGAGTTTTCGCTTTAAATCATCATTAACTTTTTCAATTACTTTATCGATATCAGTGGAGCCAGCAGCTTTAATAGCAGCATCCAAATCTTCTATTTCTTTTTTATTAGTTGTTTTAATATCAACTACTTTAGAAATATCCCCTTCTTTCTTTTCAGGAGTATTATATTCTACAACGTCAGCAACACCCGAAATAATGCCAGCTTCAGGGTGAGTATATTTTCCAGGTTTTTCAACTTCAACATTAGGTTGTTTACTTAAAGTTTTTTCAAATTTAGCATGAATAAGAGTACCCCAATCAGCATGCAATTGAGCAGTTGTACTAAGTTCTGATTTTTCTGTGAGCTCTTTAACCAATCTATCATGCTGTTCTGCTAAACGTTGTTCTTCAGTTAATGGAGGTTTATTCTGTTCGTTACCATAAACGTTTCCTCCACCAGAAAGAGCATTTGGAGAAAATTGATATTCTTTACTAGGTCTTGGTCCAGATTCCCAAGCAGGTTTGGTTTTAGCTACAGTCTCTCTTAATGTTACTATATCATCTTTGAACTTTAAAAGATCATCATTTACCTTTTCTGTTTGAGCAAGTGGGGCATTAGCAGCTCCGGAAGCTGTTCCTGGGGGAAGATATCCTCCACCTTCCAGTCCTCTAACATTTATGGTTACACCAGAAGCTGCACTTACTATATGAACAGGAACAACGCCTCCTACCCCCATTCCAGAAGTGCCTACACTACCAGGACCAGTTGGAATATCAGAGCTACTCATCTTTTCTGATTCAAAAAGAGTTTTTTGCCGTTCTGAAGAAACTTTGGACATTCTCTCTTGAATAGCTTTTCTACGAGCTTCTGTGAGCGGTACATCAGGGGCACCTTGATCTTCTCTAGGAAACATATCTGTAAGAACACGCCCTTCATTTTTCTTGGAAATAAAGACATCTGTAATGCGATCAAGTTGTTTTAAAGCTTGAGCCTTTTCTATCATAGGCTTAATATAATTTTCAACTTCCGCATCCATTTCGCTTTTAATTTGTTCTTCTATCTTTTCTGGACTTTTTTTAGGTGTCTCAGACTCCAGAGATTTTCTTCTTTTTCCAGCATAGTCAGAGGATGCAAGCTCTTCTCTTTTCTTTTCACCGAATTTATCAGCATTTTCTCTATAAATATCAAATTGTTCTGAATCACTTAAACCTGGTATACCAGCTAAATCAGATAATCTTTCAATTTCTCCTCGCATTCCTTTATTCATATTAAGAGTTCTATTTGCTAAAGGACTAACATTTACCCTTTGAAGAACTCTTTCTGACATATCAGTATTTTTAGCCGCTTCTGGATTATAATTTTTAAGTTCATCATTATATGATTCTATTTCTTTTTGCTGTTTATAAAGAGTATCTATACTACCTCTTATCATATCTGAGTATGCCCCAGTAGATGATCCAGCAGCAGCTGCATTTAATTCTTGATGAATATTAGAAGCTGTAGCTCTAGCCGTTTTATATTTATAGGAATAAGTTTTAGTATCTTCTTCAGATAAGCCTGCTACTTTTTCTTTAGGGACTGGCATTTCACCAAATTTATCTCTATACTTATCATATTCAGATTTAGGAGATGAAAAGAAAGTACGCATGCCATATAAAGGATTTTGGGATTCAGATATATCACCTCTTACACTAATACTACCCTTAGCTATTTGGGCATTAACGGCATTCTCAGCCCACATCTCAAGATTTTGTCCCTTAATGGGTGGAAGACCTCCTCCAGGACTACCTTTTTTAGCAGGAGACCAAGTCTTTGCCTGTGCAACTAGTCCCTCGACGGCATCTTTTTTGACTAAAAGAGATAGTTCCTCTAAAAATCCTTTGAACCCTACCTTATCGATTAGGACCTTAATCAATTGTTCCCTTGATGAATTATCTAAATCTCCAGCATTTCCGCCACGACTTTCCGTAACTTTCTTAGCTTCAGATAATATCTCTGATGTAGGCAATTCACCTACTCTCATTCTGATAGCTTTTTCGCTGTCCTTTGAAAAGTCTTTAAGGTCTGCATATGGTTTTTCATTTTGAATTTTATCCCAAAGGGCACTGGCACCTTCTGGCCCCTTTGATAAGTAGTTAACCATCTCTCCAGCAATAGGTTTTTCTCCAGCGTGTTTAACATCCATACCTTTCTGAATACCAAAACGAACCATTTCATTCATCATAGTATGAAATTCTTCTTCTGGACGACCTCCTACAGCTTTTAGAGCTGGATTTCTTTGTTTAAAATATTCGCTAGAATTTCTTTCAGATTGTTGGGATATTAATCCTCCACCAAATCCAGCCTCAGTTTCTCCAAGACGATGCATACGATACATACCTTCTGTTTCTGGTCCAGTATGAATCTTAAATAATTGGGCTTCAATTGTATCACCAGTCTTTTCTTCATGGAGTCTTTTTTTAATCCCCGCCTCAACCTGTTTTAAAATATCAGAATTAGATGAGGCTATTTCAGACATTATATTTTCTATATATTGTTTAGGATCGGACTTATCCATTTTATCAAATTTGCCCATGATACCAGCAATCTCTGTTTCTGGTCTATTCATGTCTGATAGAACATCTTTTATTACATTGGATACATCACCAATACCAGGTTTTCCAGAAAGAACACCCAAAGCTTCTTTTGGTCCTAAGTAATCCATACTCTCATTTAAAAATGGACTCTTCATAAAATCAAAGCCCTTTCCAGATGGGAACTTTTTCTCAAATGCAGCAGTGCTTTCACCAAAGACATAATCACCAGTGGTTTTAGTAGTGGCTGCTTCAGATAGAAAACGTTTCATAAAAACGTCTTGGGTAGTAATATCTTTATTTGGTTCAGCTTCATGGAATCTTTTAAAATGAGATTCTATATCTTTACGAGCGTCAACAGATCTAGCAGAATGAATTTCTATTTGATCACCATCGTAATCAAGTTTCTGTGCTTGAGCTACATATTTTGGAATCACATTAGAAATAGCGGCATTTAGCTCTTTAATCAAAGATGTTAAGTTATCTATATCTTTTTGAACATCACCTGAAGTCTTAAATTCTCCTTCAGTTTTAGGAACTCCTGTTGTTTGAAGTCTCTCACGTTCTGTCATGGCAGAATCAATCTTATCTTGTATACTACCAATAATGGGTTTTAATCCTTCCAAACCTTCTGGAACACCAGGTACCATCAGTGAGTTTTTTTCCAGAGCATTTCTATTCTTATCTATAAAAGTACCTTCTGGAAGCATCTTAGGTTTAAATGGAGCTATGGATGATGAGCCAGTAAATGGGAAACGAATACTCTCAACATAAGATGGCAATTCTTCTTTAATATATTTTTCAATTTCATCTTGTTTTTCAGGACTTTTCTTTGCGGCTTCACTAATCTTCTCTTTATAAGCCAATAGGTCTTGTAATGTACCACTAATATTTTCTGGTTTTTGTGCCTCTATATTATTAGATGAGTCTACTTTATACTTTTTAAGATAATCCACCGGAATTTTAGAAGCAAATGTTTCTGGGATACCTATTTCTTCTTGTTTTAATATTGGTACACCCACTTTTTTATAACCTGATAAAGCTTCTCCATGTGTTTTGGACACTTTACCCAGATCACCAATCTGGCTAGAAAAATCTTCTCCAAAAGCACTTCCTATTCTTCCAAGTTCTTTAGAAAATGTTTCTATATCATCACGTTTATCAGTAACCGCAACTACAGCTTTGCCCATAACTGCTGGAATTTTTCTATTAAATAGTAACTCATTGATAGAACCACCCTTACCAGTAGCTGTGTCTGCAAGAGATGAGTAATAATCTATTTTAGCTTTTTGAAGTGCTTCCACTCTTTTATCAATGGTATCTTGTACAACATTTATCCCCATTTGTTTGGCAAATAAGAAACCTGTTCCAGAATCAATAGCACGGGTCAAACCTGTAGGTGCAGCTAATTGTTCTTTAGTAGCTGTTTTTGGATTTTTACCAACCAACATATCATTGATATTACCTATGGAGGTAGCTAAAGCCATACCTTCGGTAACAGTGTCACCCTTACTGTTTTTTCCACCAATACCGGAATATTGGTCATTTAAAAATTTATTATGAAAATCATATTCTGTCATTCCACCAGTATTTATTAAACTGCTACTAGGAGGAAGAGTTCTAGATAATGCTGGAGTCATCTTTTCCATAATGCCCCTTAGAGCAGTATTAGCCTCTGGGGTATTTTGTTTACTAAGTTTCCATGCTTCATCAGTCCATTGTCCAGTTGTAGAAGCAACCTTCTTTTTAATTTCATTGGGTTCTAAAGCTTGTTCTGGATTATCCATTACATCTTGAAGTTCTTTTGCCATATTAACTACATGTGATAGACGACGTGTGATCTGATCCATACCATGTTCACCAGCAATGAGAGGCTCTGGATAAGTACTTCTTGCTGCAGCCCCTGGTATGTACATCTTTTCTTTTATAGCTTCACCACCACGCCCATATTTGCCTGTAGGTATTTTTAAATTAAACGCTTCAGGGTATTTTTCAATGTCAAGTATAGAGTCTGAAAAACTTCTTGGGTTGAGTGTCGTATTCCCACTTTCATCTGTAGTATACTTTTTACCATGTACACCAGTAGACAAGTCAAAGCCTTTCATTTCACTAACATCGATTTCTTTTAAACCTTTAGTTATACTTTCATAAGCCCCTGAGTCAGATTCTTGAACTGTTTGAAGAGCTTTTAAATATTCCCAATGTTTTTTAGCATTAACATCTAAACTACCAGTGATTTCTTTCATCATATTTGATTGTTCACCAAATACAGTTGAATATGCAGAATATGCTGGAAGATTTAATCTAGCACCCTTTTGTCCCCCCTCTACCTGATTTTTACTCCATTCTGGATTTTCTGTAGGTTCTTCAATAATTTGTAAGAATTTTTCGCCCACAAGACCTTTACGTTTCTTACCAAATTCATCTATGACAGTAGAATAGTAGCTGGAAGATGCTTCAAGGGCCGCTGCCTTTTGGGCTAGAACAGCTTTTTCTTTATTTTTTAATTCGGAATCGTCTGTGCCTTCATATCCTAATGCCTTAGAATATTCCCCCTTACCTCCAAACATACCAAATAATTCAGGAGCAATTTGTTCTTCAGTCTTACCAGTTCCTTCATAACCAAGAGCTTTGGAATAAGAAGCCAAACCACCCTTTTGCAATAATTTTTCATAATCATCTTTTTTAAGTTGTTTTAAAGTGGTAACACCGGTATCTTTTTCACCTACTCTATTAGTAATGGTACCCGTACCAGCTAAATTACTAAAAATAGGTTCCATAAACTCAGTCTGAAGACCACGTTTAGCAGCACCATATGAGCTTATACGAACATCTATGGGTTTTAGATCATAGGTAGATTGTTCGCCGCCATGTTTAGCAGAATAAAGATCTCTTATGTTCTTTATACCCTCAACCCCTACTTTAGGAGCTGGAGTACTGAAAGTTTTTTCCCAAGTAGCTGCAAATTGATTATATAAGTTTCTAGCTTTTTGAGCTTCATCATCGGAAACAATATTCGTATCATGAAAGATATCTATCATGAACTTGTTACCTGATTTTTTAAGATCATTTCTAAGTTCAGTAGAAGCATTACTACCAAAAAGGTCAGAAACCATCTTCCCCATACTTTTTGGAGCAGCTTGATATCCTAGTGTAGCTGTAGGATCTACTTTTATAGGTTTACCCGAAAACTGTTGTAACATTTCTCCTAAGTTTTCTGGTTGCCCGGTAGGAGTAATACTTACCCCCTTAGAACCATATCTGGTAGTTAGTTTTCTTCCAAAATAGTTCATAAAAGTTTCAGCAAGTTGGGCTTGCTGTACTTCCACGCGTTCGCCCCTTACTACAGCAACTGTTTTCTTAACTTTTTCTATTAGGGCTTCATCAGCTCTTCCTTTATATTCCTCAGGTTTGCCAAGAATCTCCATATATTTTTTAGCGACACCACTAATATTCTCTTCTATAGGAGTAACACTTGTGCCAGTAATACGTTCTTCTGCTGTACCACCACGAACACGTCCTAGAGGTCCTGGTTTAACCAATGTACTGACAGCAGATGTAAGAGCCTTAGCCAAATCTCCAGATATAACTATTTGGTCTTCGAAATTGGCTGCTGTATTTCTCATTTCTGCTGTGACATTATAACCATAACCTCTGTTACCATATCTACCGCTCTCTATTACAGCACGTTCTTGTTCAGAACGCAATTTAGGTGTTTGAATACTCATATTTAAATCAGTACCCATGGCATTGGTTACATTGGAAATATTTCTACCAGCTTGTTGGAATTGTTGAAATGGTGCAAGAGCAGTTAAATCATCGGCATAAAGTTTGACGCTAGTTGCTTCTAAATTCTGTAGATATTTAGTTCCTCCTGTTCCACCTTTTCTATATTCCTCAATATTACCAGCTTGTGATTCGGGAATACCCAAACTAGAAAGTCTTCTTATGCCCCCAGGCAAAGCACTAGGACCTCCGATAGCCTCTCTTGTAGAAAGAGTGTCGTGTAATTCTAAATTAAGATCTTTAATGAGTTTCTTTTGTTGGTCTGCACTAAGACGATCCTCTTTAGCATCGTAAAAAGAACCGGTCCTTGTAAGAAGATTAGTTACATTCTCTTGATGATAACCACGTCGAGGACGATTACCCTCTAATAGAGGAGATAAACCTTCTACTTCACTTAAGGCTGTTTCGAAATCTCTCGTAGATTTTTCATATTGAGGTTGTGTACCCAATGCTCTCAAAGGTGAAGATTTTTTATTATCACCTTTTAAAACATTCCCCATTATATCATAAACATTTTTGACATCTATTTTATTTAAATTTCTAACAACATCGTATGCAGTAAGATTTAATTCTTTCATTATTTTTACAAACTCTGGAAAAGTTTGCTTAGCCGGAGCCAAACCATCAAAAGTTGATATCGCGTCTTCTACACGATTCTGAAATTTAGAAATTTCTTCTCCGCCAGCTTTCTGCATAGCCAACCCCTTTCCTGGAGCGGCTTCTCTATATAATTTTTTAACATAATCAACATCGCCCTTTCCTTTGGTTTCGGCTACTGCAGCTATCATTTCTTCTGATAGTTTTTCAAATTCATTTTTGGTTTCTGGCATAGGTCTAATACCAAGCTTCTTTATACGATCTTGAAAACTACGAGCTTTGGCTGGAGCTTTAGCTTCTTCTAAATCTTTATAAAGTGTTTCAAAACCAGTTTCGAAAGTAGCAAATTTAGGAAGAGATCTTTGTGACCCATGTATAGTTTGAAAAGAAGTATCACCAGTACTACTAGTTTTAGCTGCTGGAAGAGCTATATTTTTTACTAAACCTTCACGTTGTATTTGTCTATTAGCTTCAGATTCAGCATATGTTTTTTTAAATATTTCTGGAAGTTTGATTTCACCAAATTTAGTCTTGATATCATTAATTATGTCTTTACCAACCTCTGTGCCACGATTGGATTCTCTAATATTTATTAGTTGAGTTTGTGTATGCTCGTCTAGTCCTAATTTTCCTGTAGCTCTAATCTCATCAGGTGATACTGTTTTTAACCATTGTCCTACAAGTTCTGCCATTTTATCTGAACCAACCGTAGCTGCAGCACGAGTATTCACCGCCTGACTTTTATAATTAGAAACTAACACATCTGGAGAAGAGGTATAATCACGCATTGCTTTTTGTAAGCGTTCTACATTAGCAATCTGCATGGTCCACTGTTTTTCACCTGGTGCTAATTCAAATGCCTTTGTTGGTTCTTTAGCATTACCAGGTTTAACTACAGCCCAAGATTTTCCTGCTGCTTCGAACTGGGCATCAAGAGTAGTTACTATTTGTGTTTGTAGCTCATATAGTGAAGAGGATAGTTTTTTAATGTTTGCTTCTGTAGCAGCTTTAATTTTAGTAGCCCCTTCAGAGAGTTTGTTGGAGGTTTTGCTTTCATCTACTATTTCTACGTGTCCTTTACTAGATGGTAGAACTGTATTTTCTTTATATAGTGGTTCAATAGGATAAGCTGAAGTTCCTGTAGCTCGGGTTTGATTTAAATATCTATTTGTATTTAGAATTTTAAATTTTTTCTCTTCTGGGGTCTCCACTCCACCACTATATTTAGACATTTGTTTATCTACATCAGCAGTGCCTAACTTAGCCTTGACAATTATGGAGGTATCTTGAAGAGTTTTCTCGACTGTACTTCTAACTCCAGACAGAGATTTGGGATCTACTATGGTTTCAACTGGAAGTTCTACTTTTGGTAAAACTTTAGGTAGGTTTTTATCATCAACGATGAGTTTTACAGTCTGAGGTAATTGTGTTAGTTTGGAAATTGTGTCAAAACCCTTAGTTGTGTTTTCCCATTCAGGATTTTTAGCACCTGCTCCCCAATAACTTGGGCTACCATTCATATTTGTTGGCATATTACCAAAAGCTGATGATAAATCACCAAGTGCTTTAAGTAAGCCATCTAAATTTTCAATCTTAATGCTTCCACCAGAAACGCCCTTCTTAACCTCATCTACAACACCATTCAAACCTTTTGTTAAATCAGCTATATTATTAGAATTCTCTTGCATCTTAGTAACAGCCTCAGCAAGTTTTGTTCCTTCAAGAGCAGATGAACTACTAATAGCTTTAGTTATAGCCGGAATCATATCCTTCAAAGCAGTTAGAGGATCATCTTTAGCTTGTTTTTGTGCGTTGCTTATAGTGTTTGTTATAGAGGTACGTAAAGCATCTATACTATCAGTAAAACCTTTTAGTGCTTCTTTACTTTCTGGAATTATATTGGAAGCGGATTCTTTTGCTTTTGTAGCGTGAGCCATTACTGCTTTACCGTCTTCTGCAATTTTTAAAAGACTAGCCATAACAGTGCTCATTTCTGATGAATCTACTTTGCCGCCAGATTGACGCATTGATGATATAGAATCGACTATTCTTTTTACTTCATTAAAAGAATCTTTTAAAAGAGAAATTGCACTAGTGGTTTCTTTTGTAGCGGAGATTGCAGACGTTGGAATTTTAGACATTACAATATCTGGATTTACTTTAACGCCAGTTTTTTCTGTTAGTTTTTGAAGGGCTTTTTCGACAAGAGCATATGTATTATCGCTTTGTGGAATTTTAGAATCGCTGGGTTTGGGTATTCTACTAGTAGCGTCTTTAACGAGGAGGGTACCTAATTCTTGAACAAACCCCTTTAATATGGTTTGTATCTCTGATGAATCAGCGTCTTTTCCAGCTTTACTAAAAGCGTCTTTTAATACCCCTTCTAATGTACCAGAAAGAGTTTTTACAAGCCCATCTAGTAAAGTCTTAAAATTACTAGATACATCTTTTACATTCGGATCGTCGGCAGCACTGGCTCCAGCTTTGCCTGCAAGATTAGAGATAACACTAACAGTATATTGTTTATTAGACAAGATAATACCTCCGCAATAGAGTAAAGGACGAGTATAAAATCGTACTCAATATAACACAAGTTACATAATTGTATAGCCTATCCTTTCTTTGTCCTTTTCTTTATATCTACTCTATCTTGAAGTTTACTTGCTTCTCTAGGTTTATCATATGCTATATCCTGATATAATTCATGCGATCTTGTTACGATAACTTCTTCAGCATCAAATGCTGATAGTTTACCAGAACGGTTGCTCTTGCTTCTTCTTGTATTATCTTCTCTATTCCTTTCCTCATAATAAACTTTCATATAAGCGTCAAGAGCATCATCGTCATCAATTACCATGTCGATGGGTCTATCATCAGGCATCATTTCATATATATTTTGGTAATAGTTTGACCAATAGGCTAAACTCAATTGATCAGTTGTGTATGAAGACGCAGGTATACCAAACAATTGATCCGACGTCTTCATACTATTTACATATCTAATTCTCCAAAGATTACTTCTGGCAATAAATCTTATAATTGTAGTTGGAAGTCCAGAATAAAATCTCAAATATTTATTAAGAATTCTATTCTTTAAATCCAATCTATTTTCTTTAAGTGCATCTTCATAGCTTTTCCAGAATAAACTGTTATCTTCATTAAATACACATCGACTACAAATATAGAATGTTCTGTCTTCTTCAGCTTTGTTTTCGGCAGATAAAAGTAGTTTAGAACTTTTCTTTAATTCTATATGATATATGTCTTGTTTAAGAGTTGCAATAACTTTTTTTATTCTTTCTTGATTAGCTTTTACTCTAGTAGTTTTTCCCAGTAAAATCTCTTGAGCCTCAAGCTGATCCTTAAGTTTTTTAAGTTTAAGGATTTCTGTAGCTGTAATTAGATTTCTTTTATCCATAAGTTCTTCAAGTTCTTTTACTGGGAGTATTCCACCTTTAACAGCGTCTTCAAAAGATTTATCATAAACTAAGTCAGCACGCTGTTTCATTTCACTGTTTGGAAACTTAAAAACTAATAGAAAATCACTTTCATAAGTATAAAGAATACCACTAAATATTCTATTTAGATATCTTTCTACCTCATCATAAGATAAATTCATTTATTCTATTAGTCATCTTTTTTCTTACGAGATGGTTTTTTGGCAGGGACTTCTTCCACTACATCAACTGGAACTTCAGAGGATGTCTCAGATAATGTCAATGATTCTTCTGCCTCTTCCAAAGCAACAGCATCTGCAGCTCTAATAGCCGCATCAGCTTTAGTCATGATATCCTGTTCAACTTCTCTCATAGCACGAGCTTCTGGAGTGTTATCAAGAAAATCTGAATTTAGACCCTGTAGATAAAGCATAATTTCAAAACGTGAGCGAAGAGCCAATGCCTGACTCTTTTCTTTTAGATAAGTTTGATAAGATTCCCATACTCTACTTCTATCTTCTTTAGTAACCATAGCAGAAGTAAGGTATTCCAAACGGGCATCGTCTGAAATTTGTTCTGCTGTGTTATTCATGGGACCATTTAGTCTTTGATTCCATTGGAATAGTTCTTCACGAGCTTTAGCCACTATCAGTGACAACTCTCTTTTAACATCTAAATCTGTAGTTGCTTCAAGCAAAGCAATCTTTTCAGACAGATTGCGTGCTAATTCATTTGCCCGCTGTTCAAATTCAGGACCAATGATGCCCCTTCTATTAAGAATATCCATCATTTCTGCACTGGTTGTAATACCTTCTACCAAACACTGAGTAAAGGTCTTACTATACTGCCAGTCTGCTCCTCTAATGTCTTCAGCAGTAGGTGGTTCGATGAAGTATTTAGTTTCTTCATCTGGTCCTAAGAAAAATCGTCTTGCTTCCTTTTCTAAATCAGCCATTATTCTATCCTCCGTTACCTTTTATTACTTATTTAATTGTTTAAATTCTATAATGTCCTCAGTCTGTGGAATAAATTCTACATCATAATGTCCTACTCTTTTTCTAACATTACGTATGCAGTTATTGCCTACCCTTAAAATTTTTGATCTTAATACTTTATATGTATCTTGTGTTGAACATGCTACTTGAGCATAATCAAGAGTCTGCTCAAATAATCTTGTTATTTCATCTTCCAAGTCTCGCATAAGCTTTTCCTTACTTCTATCATTAGCAGCCATATCTTTTCCCTCTCCTTATTAGTTAGCGACCGGTTTCCCGGTCGCTTTCCTTTTAATTTATTTCATCAATTATGAAGAATTACGCATTAAATGATATGCTTTATCTGCAGATAGGTCGCCCTTGACTACATAAAGATCATTGGTAGAACGGAAACCAAATGTCTGGGTTCCATCAGCACCAACATTCAATGTCATGCCTTCATCAGTGATTTTCAAATTCTTAATGATAATTGTCTTAAGAGCACGTTCTTTTTGTGGAGGAGATTGTTTTGTAAGAGCATAGGTCCCCTTAACCCCATCTTCAAAGTAGTCGTTGCCAAAAAGACTATCAGTAAGAACTTTTCTATTTACACCTGTTGCATTACCAGCTTCTTCATCAGTCTGCTCGAAAACCTTAATCATAAGAATTAGATCATCTTTATTCATAAGGTGTGCTAAAGCAAGATCTGTAAGAGACATATCTCCATACTCACTCAGCTTCCCAGCAAATTTTGCCCAGTTTTCAAGATCGCCAGCAGTAGAATCTACCTTTACAGTAATAGGAATAGGCAATTTTAGCGGTCTATCATAAGGAGCAAGATGTCCAAGCTCGGTCAAAGGTTCACGTGTAAGATCAGCAGTAATGGTACAACCAGTCAAACGCCAAGCTGCACTGGCATCAGCACCATCAATAATAGAGACTTCAACCTGACCCTGACGAAGAGCACCAATATCAGCGACATTAATACCGCTAGCCATGGTTGTAAAATACGTATTTGTCGTCCCAGAGGTATAACCATCAGCAGCATAAATTACTTCAATAATATCCCCTGCACCTAAAGTCAAACCTGATGGTATAGACAAGGTGTAAGGACCGGGTGTAGAACCATCCAAAATAGCAGGGTTATAACCAAAGTGATCAGCAGCAACATAATCTGAAGCTGAAGTACTTTTAACTGCATAATTTGTCTTTGTGCTATTAGAAGCATCATAAAAAGATGCCCCAGGTTCTCCTGCTTCAGTCTTTCTAAGAAAAGCTATATTCCCAGAAGAAAGATTAGGAATCGTAACACCCGACGCTACGGTAATAGTAGTATCTCCACCAGAAACAGAAAACGACTCATAATTAACAAAAGCACCATCATTTAAGAGCCACATTTTGTTGTCTGTTTCAGCCGCATAATTCTCTGTTGCATTAGCACCAGTAGTATAGCCCATTTCAATACTATTAACAAAGACCTTATCTAAAAATAAAGTTTGGTCAATGTTATTAGCTAAGGTACCAAGATCACATTCAGACTGTACTGGAGCCCAAATAGTAACACCAGGTAAATTACCACATGTTATAGCAAAATCAGCCAAACAAACACCATGCAGATAGGTAGCTCCAGAAACGAGATTACCTGTAGTACTATCTGCTGAAGTGCTCATAACTGCTTTTGCAGTAGGAACCTGAGCCAAAATGGCCAGAGTTCTTACGTCACCGAAATCATTTGTATTAAGTGTAACTGCGACAGCTGGTACGTCCAAAATCTGTTACTTTAATGACCTGGAAAATTTTCCAGGCGGGGAAAGTACTTCGACTCTCCCTCTCTGTGTCTCCACAGAAGTTCAGACTATATCATCACCCACTATGTGGGGTCTCACACTTAGTCGTTGAGGGCCAAATTATGATAGTTTATAATGGATACATTCTGGTAAAACTAATTTAATCATATCCAAAAATTTATTTATTTCTTTTTTTCCAGTCATGCTTATAACAAAATCTTCTCGTTTAATGCCCTTATAATAACCACCTTGTTCTTTAATTCTTATTTTACCATCAAAAAATATTCTAAGAGCGTCAACAAGAATCAGCTGTTCTTTATAAGAGAAACTATTAGTAGATATTGAACAACTACTTGGCTCTCCTACGTTATTTCTTTGTATCGAGCCGTCATCAGCAAACCAAATGCTCATGGACAATAGATCTATCTTGTCTATAATAGTGCTATCTACATATTTATAATTATT